>SXGQ01185938.1_pt1 | contig 21055 bp, 17 predicted proteins | sample 3178371 | NCBI WGS metagenome assembly SXGQ01 (sample SAMN11356859, study PRJNA531348) | freshwater metagenome | isolation source: freshwater sample F1-20 | place: China: Fuxian Lake, Yuxi | collected 2017-12-25 | reverse complement strand
TGTGCGTTGTGAGAAATGTTCGTCGTGTCATGTCAGTTCATGTCATACGTGATCTCCAGGCTTGGCTTTGGGCGATTGGGCCAACTGCCGAAGCTTTGAGAACCTCGCCTTTGGCGGCTTTTGTGAGTGCTTTGACAGCTGACTCAACATCGGGAACCTGATGGATGTGATTGAGGGCCACAATTCGAGCGCATTCTTCTGTGAGGTCTGAGTGGACATCGTCGGTTTCGTCGGTGACATGACCGTCACACACCCACAACATGGGCTCGCCATTTCTGCGACGGCGTAAGGCGAATTGCAAAGCCGGTCCATCAACTCCGTTGCCACCGTTGCCAGCGGGAACTTCATCAACGACCTGTCCACGATCGGCGAGCACCCAAAGATTTGGCTTTCCTTGCGATCGCGGTTCGTGACTGTAACCAATGATGACGCATCCTGGAGCGGCTTCAATGATTCGCCACAGGTCGCCATCAGCGAGTCGCATCGAACCAGATTGATCAATCAATACAACGCCGCCAAGGCCGCGCTTGCGATGGTCAAAGACTCGACGCTGGGGATCAGTGAGAAGTCGATCAAGGTGACGCGGATGACGTCCGACGTTCGTTGGGCGCTTACGTCGGCCGAGGCGACCATCAACACGGTTGGGCCGATTGATAGATAGTTCAATAACCGATGCAAATTTGCCAGGCACACCCTGAGTTCCACCTTTGAGGGAGTCGGCATCGGGCGGAATTTCGCCGTCACTTGTTTCGTTGATGAGTACTCGATGAATGAAACGGGCGATTTCCACGGTGAAAGCCCAACCAGCCGTTGCGAGCTCCCATGGTTCAGTTGACGCGATGTGCTCAACGCCATGAGAGGCCGCTTCACGCCACATCTTGCGCATCTGACGACCAAGTTCGCGCAACGTTGCAACCCATTCAGGCCGCACTGATTTCACACCACTGATCAATCCAGCAAATGCTTTTGTGCCGACAGTTGCAGCGGTCATGTGGACGAGTGAATTCCAATCATTGTTTTGCGCCAAACGTTCGCCGGTACGTTTCTCGCTGCCGTCAGCGAGAAACTTCATCACTGGAAAGCCTGCTGTATCAACCAACATATTGACGCGAAATTCTTCGGCAACTGTCATTGTTTCAAGTGAGATGTACGCGACATCGTCGGGGATCCAAATATGAGTGGGGCTGACCTTCGCGTGCATCAATTCGTGGGCACGAATGCAACGCGATGTTTCATCGGCACCAACTGGAACTTGCATGCGATGGGTGAGTAGGTCGGTGAATGCCTCTCCGCGTTGGGCCGCACCTTCGACAACAGTCCAAGGCGCGGCCGTGCGGTCTTCGCGCGACAGCCATTCGGGCATGGCAATGCGCTTTTCTACGACGACTCGTTGATTTTTGTTTCGGCGAGCAGTGGAACTACTCGTCATGATGCCTTCGCGATTGGCTTTGACGCCGCTGCTTTGGTGACGCCATCAATACGAATCGCATCAAGGATGTCTCTAGAGTGATTGCCAAATACCAAGAATGCAGCCCGTTCAATATCCATTCCCTTGATGCAGAGCTGATCAAAGGCCATGAATGATCTAACGCTGAAACGCCGAGCCTTGTCGGCATCGACTGCTGCGGCAGCTGGTGCACGAAGGTGTGGCGATAATTTCGCAAGTGCTCCTGGGTGCGGTCGATCAATACGAATCGCAATGGGGAAGCGGTCCTTAAGTGCATTGGGCAAGTCGTGCATATCTTCGATGTTCGTCGTCATGACGACCGAGAAGTTTTTGCGTGGTGTGAATACTTGACCGGAGTCGGGATGTTGCCACGATGCGCTTTCGGGGCTGTCGAACATGTTGAGTAAGAGTGACAACACATCGCCAGATGCACGATCAATTTCGTCGGCCACAATGCGACCACCAGTTTGGCCGTTGCCTTGCCATGCTTTCAGCACAGCACCGTCGAGCCACTTCCAGGTTCCGTCTGCGGTGGGCATGAAGTGACCCGTGACATCGGCCGCGGTCATGTCTTCGTTGCAGATCAATCTGAATGCGCCGCCAGTGACGTCACCTAGGTTGAGGCCACCAAAGGTTTTTCCGGTTCCTGGGGGCCCGAACAAAATCAGGCGATCAATTCCAGCAGACAGAGCGTCATTGACGTCTTTCCAGCAGGAGGGGAGGTCGTGTTCGACAATGTTGGCAGTACCGATAGGTACTGGAGTGATGACTTTGCGGGTGGTCTCTGGTTTCAATCTGCTCTCCTTGTTGTCGGTTGATACTTAAACGAATGATCAAGGGATATGTGTGCTGTCACCCCAGGGATGGGGTGACAGCACACGAGTCAGTTGCTCAGAGATCGTCCTCAGAGTCATCATCATGAGTCGGCTGAATTAAGAAATTCTCGCTGACCATGAAGCGGTCTGCCATCGGCATGGCCGAGTAGGCACGAACTGAGCGGGACACGCTCAACAGTGCATTGGTCATACCTTCTTCTGATGCATCAAAATTCATGGTGTTTCCTGGAGCAAAGCCAACCTGGCCACCAGCCTCGAACGCATCCTGATTTGCACCTAGGAAAACAAAGACCCAGCCTTGGGCTTTACGTTCGGCGATCAGAGTGAAGATGGCATCTTGGGTGAACTTGCGGCTGGCATTTTCGCCACCATCGGTGAAGATGACGACGACTTGTGATTCGGGATCTTTGCCTTTGGCGGCTCGTTTGGCAATGCGCTGATCGGCCTTCGTGATGACTGCGCCGATGGCGTCGTACAAAGGGGTCATGCCATTGATGACATAGTCCTTGCCGGTGATCTTGCGAGCTGTCTTCACGTTGCTCTTGGGCAGGATCGTTTGAATGCCGTCTTCGTCCTTGAGGGACGGAAACTGCACAATTGTGACTTTGGCATCGTTATCTGAAGATGCTTGTTCGGCGATGAAGTCGTTGAGACCCTTGATCACGGTCTCGTGGAGGTGGTTCATCGAACCGCTGGCATCGGCCACGATCGAGATGAATGTGGCCTGAGCGGTCTCGGGGGTAGCGGCGGACGGGGGATTATTTTGGGCTGTCGTTGTTGTTGTCATGTAAGTCAAACGACGGGCGTGCGGGAAAGTGTGCGCTCGTCCGAAAGATATTTCTGAGATCCGGATTCTGGTGTCGTTTTCGTCGGTAAGACCGAAGAAAACGACACCAGAATCTCAAGAATAAGGTGACATACTCAGTAAATGGGATTACTCGTACCAGCAGATTTTGATCTTCGCACAATTGAAAACAGTGACGAACGAGAAGTTGTGCGGCGTCTTGTTGATGGACTCACAGATGGTTGGTTGATTTTCCCGAACGTCACTTTTCGTACACATCGTGAGCATGAAATTGATGTTGTGCTTGTTCATGAAGAGCAAGGCGTTGTGCACCTAGAAGTGAAGGGTCATCGCGTGTATGTTCAGGCAGGCGATTGGTTTAGTAGGGAGGGCAAGATGAAGCCTCAACCTTTCAGCCAGGCGAAGACAAATGCCTATGCGTTACGCGACGAATTAAAGACTCGTTGGCCAGGAGTTTTTGATCATTTCCCAGTGAGATACGCGGTGGCATTTCCGAATACAATTGAGGTGAGAGGCGACTTGCCCCCAGATATCAAGCGTTCGCAACTGTTCCTTGCGCCCGACCTTGAAGATCCTCAATACGCGATTGGCACACTTCTAGCTGAAGCCCGAGTGGGACAACGTTTCACTACAGAGCAAATGAACGGAATCAAAAAGTACCTCAAGCCCGATGCTGATTTCACGTGGGACCCCGAGGCGCGTATTCGCATGCACCATCAACGCATGGAAGCCCTGTGTGCCTCACAGGTACGTGCTCTTGAGCGACTAGATGCCAATCGTCGCGTAGTAGTGACCGGTGGAGCAGGGTCGGGCAAAACCCGTCTGGCGTTGGCATGGGCACGACGCGCGTTGATCGGTCGCAACGAACGGGTGCTCATCACCTGCTTCAACGAACCGCTAGCCGATCAGATCAACGAATATCTCAAGGGTTATGAGGATGTTGTTGCTGGGGCTTTCTTGATTGTCGCTCGTTCGTTTGAAGGTATGCCGCATCTTGAAGAGCCTGAAAATATGAGCGCAGAGGATGCATCCACATTCTGGAACGAAACCGTGATTGGTCATCTGCATCTCAACTGGCCCAAGATCACGGAAAAATTCGACACCATCATCATTGATGAGGCACAAGATTTCAGCCCTGCTTGGATTGCACAACTTGAATCACTGCTTGATGACGACGGTCCGCGTCGTTTGATGATGGTTGCTGACTCTGGTCAAGAAATATTTAGTCGTGGTTTCCGCATACCGAAAAGTGAAGACGGCTGGACAGTGTGTGAATTAGTGAACAACTGTCGCAACTCACATCAGATCGCTCGATTGTTACGCACATTGCTTGGGGGAGCGCCAGCACCCGAAGTTGGTCCTGAGACAATAGGTATTGAGTTCGATGAAGCGACGACCGAGGATTATGTTGCGAAAGTGAAGGAAATTCTTGATCGTCAACCCGATAACGGAAGCGGATTGCTCGCACCAGTGGGTAGTACCGCAGTTCTTGTTCCTTCAGTCAGACTTCGTGATCAGTTACGAACCGAGTTGGATTTGGGGTCGTGGGACGAGCGAGAAAGTAAAAGAGTTTGTGAGACCGAGCGTCGCATGAAGGGCACCGAGTTTGACACAGTGATACTTGTTGATCCCGAACGTCGTATGGATGACCGCGCCTTGTACATAGGTATCAGTCGAGCAATCAATCAACTCTTTGTCGTTGGTTCACACGAACTTGGACTTCGCTTACGTCTAACGAAGCCGCGTTAACCAGTTATAACTCTTGCAGACAGCGCATGACTTCGTCGTCAACCAATGACGTCGTCAAAATCACTGTTCCGTTTCGATAAGCAAACTTGCCACTTTCGTCATTAGTCACGACTGGGCGAATGCGAGGACCGCCACCGTACGTGAGAACTGGTAGTCGCTTCCAGGAGCGCCACTTGATAGCCAAATGAAAGCGACCAAGAACTGACATCTCAGAGTCGCCTGAGCCAGCAACAAGTTGGCGTGCCGACACAACAAGTTGTGCTCCTTGTTTCGCCGCGTCAATCCACGGTAGACAACCAACATCAAGACCTTCTGGTTGCATATCAGCAACTGACTGCCACCACTCATCGCTGGGTCGGGCGCCCGGCCAATGGGAATCATCAGGAAATGCGGTGGCGGCTGCGATCTCGGCCCAACCGTATTGGGAAACAACTGCTTCCCACACGCTGAAGGCATCTTCGCTTCGCGCCCAAGCCAGCGCGCTAGCAACAGTTGGTTTTGATGCTGCGGCGAACTCCATCGGATTCAGCAGCAGTCCCGACAACTCTGTAAGCATTGCCTTTTCACGCGACGCGTAGGGACCGAGATGCAAAGCCTCGGTCATGATTGCATCGTTCACTGGCGTGTTATCCCACAACAGTGGCTTTCGGTGATTGCATGCTGCGGTTCGTCGTTGAGCGTCGCGGGCTGTGATTGAATCATTGACGACATGTTCACCAGTCCACATGACCAAAACATCTTTGTGCAAACCACTAAAGAGTTGTTCTAGGTATGGCGAACTTGTGGTTCCGGCGTAGTGCGTCGGGACTAACCACACCTGTGTGTCAAGTTGCTCAATCAGAGCATTCGCGAGGTCGCGATGTTTCATTGCGGCATCAAGCACGGGCAAGTCATCAAAACTCAATACAACTCCGTGGCATCCATTCTCGATCACGGGTCGCATTTTGCTGATGAGTTGCTCAACTGTCGCCTGCGAGCCAGGTGTCAGTCCAATCAGTACTTGAACGGTTTCTTGTTGGCGGGCAAGTTCAGCGAACTGAGCAAGTTCTGCACCAGTAAATGGTTCTGCCCACAGCTCGCGATGACGGGGTTCTAATTTCGCAGCCCATACATAGGTGTTGCCGCCATGTGCAGCAAGAAAGTCAATGAAATCGAGGCGAGTTTCATGACTCCAAGGCGGGCCATAAAAGCCTTCAATAATTCCCGAAATCATTGCTGCCTCACTTTGTGATGGGGAGTGATATTCAACGAGATGTCTGGACAACCAAGTTGACCATACGGCCAGGAATCACAATGATCTTCTTGGGCACTTCTCCGTCTAGGGCGGCAATCACCTTTTCATCAGCAAGTGCCAACGCTTGAATTGTCGCTTGATCGGCTTCGTTAGGTACCGTCAATCGTGTACGAACTTTTCCATTGATTTGTACTGGATACTCAATGGTCTCTTCGACAAGAAGTGATTGATCAGCGACAGGGAATGGCACGAAGGTCACGGTGTGATCGTGTCCGAGTCGCTGCCATAACTCTTCGGCGATATGTGGGCACAGTGGCGACAGCATTTGAATCATTGGAATGACTACCTCTCTTGGTGATCCTCCAACTGCTGCCGATTCTTGTGTCAAAGCGTTGTTGAGTTGGATCAACTTGGCGATCGCAGTGTTGAAACGAAGCGCATCCATATCGGTGCGGATCCCATCAATAATGCGATGCATCAGCCTGCGAAGTTCTTCACTTGGAGGCGTATCAATGACTAGCGAACGACCAGTGTCTTCATCAACCAAGTTGCGCCAGACGCGTTGCAAGAAACGTTGCATGCCGATGACATCGCGCGTGTTCCAGGGGCGACTGGCCTCAAGCGGACCAGAACTCATTTCATAGAGGCGGAATGTGTCGGCGCCGTACTCGTCGTACATTTCGTCGGGGGTGACGATGTTCTTGAGGCTCTTGCCCATCTTGCCGTACTCGCGTGAAACCTTTTCGCCTTCGTACCAGTAAGTGCCGTCTCGCTCTTCAACATCGCTTGCAGGCACGGGCTGGCCACGTGGGTCGCGAAATGCGAAGGCCTGTACGTAACCCTGATTGAACAAGCGATAGAAGGGCTCTGAACTCGACACATGTCCAAGGTCAAACAAGATCTTGTGCCAGAAGCGGGCATACAAGAGGTGTAGTACTGCGTGTTCAACGCCACCGACATATAAATCGACGCCGCCAGTGTGTCCGGTCGTGCCGTCTCCACCGTCGGCTGGTCCCATCCAATATTTTTCAACTGCGGGGTCAACGAAGTATTCGGTGTTGGTGGGGTCGAGATAACGAAGTTCGTACCAACATGAACCAGCCCACTGAGGCATCACGTTGATTTCGCGTCGGTATTTCTTCGGGCCATTGCCAAGGTCTAAGACAACTTCGCGCCACTCAGTGCTACGAGCAAGTGGGGGAATGGGATCGGTGACGTCGTCATTGGGATCAAGTACTTGTGGCCTGAAGTCTTCGAGTTCGGGAAGAAGAACGGGGAGCATTGAGTCAGGAAGTGAAACCGGTTGATCGTCTTCGTCATACACGATGGGGAATGGTTCGCCCCAGTAGCGCTGACGACTAAAGAGCCAGTCCCGCAATTTGAAGTTGATGTTGGCGTTGCCACGGTCATTGGCTTCGAGCCAAACATTCATTGCTGACTTACCTTCGTCAACAGATGTCAAGCCATCAAGCGTGAGGCTGCCATTTGATGAATTGATGTAGATGCCGTCGCCAACGAAGGCTTCGGGCCACGAGGAAGTATCAACCTGTGAACCGTGTTGCACTTCAAGTTCTCGCGAAGTGAACCATTCCGTCGGCGGCTGCTGAATAGCGGGAATAGGCAAATTGAAGCGACGCGCAAAATCAAAGTCACGTTGGTCACCACAAGGAACAGCCATGATGGCACCGGTGCCGTAACCCATCAACACGTAATCAGCGACCCACACCGGAACCAGCGCACCATTCACGGGGTTGGTGGCGTAAGTACCGGTAAACACGCCGGTCTTTTCTCTGGTGTCGTCGGTGCGATCGAATTGATTCTTAGCAGCAGCGGCAACGCGGTAATCGTGAATTGCTTGACGATTCTCGTCAGTTGTTAATGCATCAACAAGCGGGTGTTCAGGCGAGATCACCATGAACGTTGCACCAAACAAAGTGTCGGGTCTTGTTGTGAATACGGTGAGGTCGCCCGCAGGTGTTGCGAAATGGACGCGGGCGCCTTCGCTGCGACCAATCCAGTTGCGCTGCATCAACTTGATGGGCTCGGGCCAATCAAGTCGTTCCAGATCATCAAGCAAACGATCGGCGTAGGTGGTGATGCGCATGGTCCACTGGCGCATGCTCTTTTTGAAGACCGGATAGTTGCCAATGTCGCTACGCCCATCGGCAGTTACTTCTTCGTTAGCCAGAATTGTTCCGAGACCTGGGCACCAGTTCACGGGTGCTTCAGAAAGATAGGCGAGGCGGCGGGCATCAGTTGCTGAACGTCGCTCAGTTGTGTTGAGGTCGGCCCACGCGCGTCCATCGGGTGTTGCAATGGAACCGTTGGCGTAACCTTGTTCAAGTTCGATAATCGGTCGAGCCCGTTTTTCAGTTTCGTCGTACCAACTATTGAAAACCTGTAAAAAGATCCATTGAGTCCAGCGATAGAAATTTTCATCAGTTGTGCTCACACTGCGACGAGCATCATGGCCGAGTCCGAGTCGACGTAACTGCCGACGCATGTTGTCAACGTTGGCTTCGGTGTTGACGCGAGGATGCACACCCGTTGCAATGGCATGTTGTTCTGCTGGCAATCCAAAACTGTCGTAACCCAACGCGTGCAAAACGTTGTAGCCCGTCATGCGCTTGAATCGCGCGTAGACGTCGGTGGCGATATAGCCGAGTGGGTGACCGACGTGTAAGCCCGCGCCGCTCGGATACGGGAACATGTCCAGTACGAAAAGTTTCGGGCGACCTGCAACCTTTGCTAGGTCGGCTAAGGGTCCGGCGGGATTAGCGGCCTCGTATGTCCCATCTGACTCCCACTGATCCTGCCAGCGCTGTTCGATGTCTTGGGCGAGAGATGCGTTGTATCGCAAGCGGGGGAATTCGTTGCTCGTCGTTGAGTCGGACGAAGTGTGATCGGGTGTGCTCGCAGACATAACACTCCAAGGATATGGGCATTAGCCCTGCTGGGGACTCTTTTGGTGAGTGGTGATGGCGGCCGAACACTCAAGAACACCTCGCAGAGGCTCTCGGGCGAGTAATTTTTCCCCGTCGCCATGAATAACTCGCCTGATCCCCGAAATCCAAGTTCTCGTTTTGACGAGGTGCATGCGCTCAGTGAGGCGCGACGCCAAGCGGTCACTCGTCAGTTGCCAACCGGCTCGGTCGTTGAACGACTTGAAAAGTCTGCGGACGCCCCGACAGGCGTGCGTTTTGTCGGTCAAAGCATTGCGCCAGTTGCTGGCCCGTCGTTTATCTCATGGCGTCAAATTCACGACGATGCTCGTGCTGTTGGGGCGACGTTGCAAGCTATGGGAATTGTTCCTGGTGATCACGTGGCAATTCTTGGTCCGACGAGTCGCGAATTAATGACGATCATTCGCGGATGCTGGCTTGCTGGTGTTGCGAGCATGGTGTTGCCACTGCCGATGCGGATGGCTTCACTTGATGTGTTTATTGAAAGTACGCGTTCGCGTATTCGACACGGTGAAGCAAAGCTCGTTTTGATTGACGATCAGCTTGCCTCGTTCTATCAAACAATTCATGGCGATCCGCCAACATTGCCGATGGCGGCAGTCATGCCAGGTCCAGGTAAACCTTCTGGTGAACGTTTGGAACTTCCCGCCAATGACCCGGAGCGTTTGGTGATTTTGCAATACACGAGTGGCTCAACGTCCGAGCCTAAAGGCGTCATGATTCCTGATCGTGTGTTGACTGCCAATGTTGATGCCAGTTGTGCCGCTGCCGAACTTGATACCAACGAAGTGATGGTGTCGTGGCTTCCGCTTTATCACGACATGGGTCTTGTTGGCTTTTTGTCAATTCCCATGTTGAACGGTGTGCAGTTGGTACAAGCGGCACCACAAGATTTCATGGCGCATCCAGGCCATTGGATGCAGTGGGTTAGTGATTGGAAAGGAACTGCCACCGCCGGACCAAACTTCTCGTGGGTGCTCGCAACTCGTGCTCTGAAACGAGCCACCAATCTTGATTTGTCGTCTTTGACATTGGCGCTATCTGGAGCAGAACCTGTTGATCCTCAAGCAGTTGAAGCATTTGTGAAGGCGGCAGAACCATTCGGTTTGTCAGCCGGAAGTATTTTCCCGGCTTTCGGTATGGCCGAAGTCGCAATCGGTGGAGCGTTTCCGCCGCGTTATCGCGGTTTGAAGTGCGACACGGTTGATCGCATCGTGATGGAGCGTGAACATATCGCCCGCCCTGTCAATGCAACCGACGACGACGAAGTGACGGTGCGTCGCTTGCCGATGCTTGGTAAAGCAGTTCCTGGTTTAGAAATGAAGGTTGTTGATCCGACAACACGAAAAGAACTTCCCGAACGACATGTGGGTGAGTTGTTTCTGCGTGGTACCAGTGTCACGCCAGGTTATTACAAGCGTCCTGATGCAACCCGCGAGATGTTCCATGAAGGCTGGTTGTGTACTGGTGACTTGGCGTACTTGCTCGACGGTGAATTGATTATTTGCGGACGCATCAAAGATGTGATCATCGTGGGCGGTCGTAACGTGTTCCCTGAAGATATTGAACGAGCCGTAGGTGAAATTGAAGGTGTTCGCGCGGGCAATGTCATTGCCTTTGGTGTTGATGGATACAAGGGTAAAGAAACCGTGATTGTTGTTGCCGAGGTGAAGTCTGATCAACTCGATCAAGTTCGCCAAGCAATTCACCATTCGGCCCTTGAAGTTTCGGGCTTACCACCCCGTGACATCATGTTGGTGAGGCCCGGAACCTTGCCCAAGACGAGTAGCGGAAAACTGCAACGCGCTAAGTGCCGTGAATCGTACCTTTTGGGTGAACTTGACTTGACTGACTAGGGACTTAAATGACGCAAGGCCACCGCAGTCGTGATGACTTGAGGTGAGGTGTCTGCTTCCCCACAGGTGAGAGCAACGAATTGGTCGGAGCTATCAGCAGGCGTCGTCAAATTGCTGAGTGCGGTCAAATCAAGGGTGTTGGTGCAATGAACTTCTGTTGGTTGCGTTTGAAGGGCCTGTGAAGTCAGGCAATAAGAAAACATCGTTGCCCCTGCCGCAATCGCAGCAATAAAACCTTTTACCCCGATTCTGGTCGTTGCCATGCAATTCACACTCCGCATGGGGGTCTTGAGTTTGGGCTGACGACCCTTCTTGAGACTTTCTAGACAAATACTGGTTAGGCCGATTGCAAAGCCGACATCACCTTGCTCCAGCGTTCGGGATCGCTGCTGTAAGGTGCATAGAACGAAATGCGCTGAATGACATCGCCATAGCGGTGATGAAGTTCAGGAGCGATTTGTTCGGGCAAGCCCACGACCGCAAATGTGTTGAGGATTTCGTCAGTGATCAGTGTGCCCATCTTGTCCCACTCGCCCTGCTTAGACAGGGCATTCAGTTGGTCCTGAACCTCGCCCCATCCGTGCATCTCGAGAACAGGTCGGTACGCGGGTGTTGAGCCATAAAAAGCGATTTGCTTACGCGTTCCGACCGCAGCTCGTTCGAGTTCTTTTTCATTATTGCCAGTCACCACAAAACTTGGTCCGACGATTTCAAAACCTTCCAAGGTCTTGCCTGCTTTGGCGCGACCACGCTCTAGGGCCGGGATGGTGATTTCGCGCAGATACTTTTCAGTGGTGAAACCATGACAGATGAATCCGTCGCAGACTTCGCCTGCCACCTCGGTCATCAATTCGCCAACGCCTGCCAAGAAAATCTTGGGCTTGCCATAAGCCGAAATATCACTCGCTGGTGGGCTGAACATGGGAGTCATCAATGTGTGGGTGTAGAACTCGCCACGGAATTCAAGCTTGTTGCCAGTAAGCCAGGTATCCCAAATGGCATGAATAGCCAAAACCATTTCGCGCATCCGAGCCGCCGGCTTGCTCCAGGGCATACTGAAACGCTTTGTGATGTGGGGTTGAATCTGACTTCCTAAACCGAGAATGAAGCGGCCCTGTGAGTACGCCTGTAAGTCCCATGCCGTGTTGGCGATGGTCATTGGGCTGCGAGCGAAGGCAACAGCAATTGACGTGCCAATTTCAAGTTTGGTGGTGTGCTCGGCCGCAAGCAACAACGGCAAGAACGGATCATGGCTAGTTTCGGCGGTCCAAGCACCCGAATAACCCGCAGTTTCTGCCTCTTTGGCGCTCTTGATTGCGTCATGCAAATTGGCGCTGATGCCTCCGTCGACCTTCATAATGATCCTCCAAATTTTGGACGCATCCCAGTCGACACGACCATGTCTCTCAAATTACATGTCTCTCAAACTAGTGGAGGCGTTAGGGCAGATCAGGATTGGCGTTGCGCAGGAAGGCCTCCAACTCGGCGGTCATTTCTTCGGGCGACGGAATGTCCTGCTCGGACATCAGCGGTTGCTGCGGGGCAGTGCTGGTATTTTGCACCAACGAGTCGTAGGCCTGCTCGAGTTTTTCAACCATTTCGGCGTGTTCGCTGTTGCGTGAAACCATGCGGTCAAGGCGTTCGCGTTGAATCACCGATTCTTGTTCAAGGGCAGTTCCATCAAAGTGGAGGTCGGCTACCGGAACGAGACCGCGCAGAATCGCCAGAGAAGCTGCGGGATAGGTCATGCCAGGAATGTACTGCGGGACTTGTGCCCACACGCTAATCGAAGGAATGCCGCTGTCATGAAGAACCTGTTCGAGTACCGCGGTCATGCCAGCAGGAACATCAACGGTGCTGCGCAAGAAAGCAATCTTGTTGAGTAACTCAATCGTTGGTGTCGTACACGACAAGTTGCTGGGACGCGTGTGCGGGGTGAGGAAGGGGTAGGCGCCAAGTCCGACCATCATTGAAACATTCATGCGCAAGCACAGTTCACGTACTGCCGCTGAAAAACGATTCCAGGCTGAATCAGGTTCGTATCCACGCAAAATGAGAACATCGCGACCGTTATTGTCCTTGCCGGCGTAGAGATCGATGGACGGCCAATCAATTCCGTTATTGCGTCCTTCGCGAATTTCCATTGTTGGACGGCGAGCGCGATAGTCAATGAAAACATCGGGATCAAATGTTGCAACCGGCAGCGGATCAATTTGGCTTTCAATTGCCGACATCGCATCGTTGGCTGCACCTGCCGCATCAATCCAGCCTTGCAACATCACAATCAAAATGGGGGAATTCAATTGCGGTAAGTCGCCGTGAAGTTCGAGATCACGAATTTCATTACTCATTTCAAGCGGCTCAACATGTATTCGGCTTTTGCGGCCGCACCAATCACTTGTTGGTTGAACGGTTCAAGTTCGGTTGGATCGCGTTGACCCAATGCGCCTCCAAGATAACGCGAGTACACACCTTCAAGAATGCATATGAGTTTCCAATAAGCAAAGGTTGTATAGAAATCAAGTTGTGAAACATCTCGGCCACTGACGTCGGCATAACGCTGTGCAAGGTCAGCACGGTCGAGAAAACCGGGAGTTGAGCAGGCTGTGCCGTTCCATGCTGATGCATCGTCATTGGGGCCGGTCCAGTACACCATCAATAAACCAAGGTCGGCCATTGGGTCACCAAGTGTGCAGATTTCCCAATCAAGAACTGCGATGACTTGACCATTTGCATCAACCATGCAGTTGTCGAGGCGATAGTCACCGTGCACGAGAGTGGCAGGACCTTGTTCGGGAATGCGTGCCAACAGTTCATCGTGCACGCGATCAACGCTTGGTAGATCGCGGGTCTTTTGTAGGTTCCACTGGCCGTACCAACGCTTGAGTTGGCGAGCGATGTAACCCTCGTGACGACCGAGATCACCAAGACCTACGGCCTCAGGGCTGACGGCATGAATTGCGGCCATGGTGTCAACAATTGATTCACTGGCTCGGCGACGAGCGTCAATGCTCAGAAGTCTTTCGGCGGCTTCACGTTCGCGGATGACTAACCCATCAACGAATGACATCACGTAGAACGGAGCACCATTGACTTCGAGATTGTCGCAATAGCCAACGGCAGGGGCGACCGGCACGGGAGTTTCACTGAGGGCAGCAATGATGCGGTGCTCACGGCCCATGTCGTGGGCACTGGCGAGAACATGTCCCAGCGGGGGACGGCGCAACACAAATTGTTGGCTGTTACTGCTAGTGACTTTGAAAGTAAGATTTGAGTGGCCACCAGCAATGACATCAAAGGTGAAAGGGCCAACTGCGCCAGCGACGTTGGCTTCAAGCCAGGCGGTGACATTGTTGATATCGAGACCGGGGATGCTGGGCGAATCACTTCTCACGCCCCCGTACGGTATCCACGAACCGTCAATCTTGTGTGTCTGAAGAACGGTGAAAGTCACCAGCGGGGTATCGTCAAGGTATGGCTATTGACGTCACTGAAGTGACATTTGAGACTGAGGTCTTGGCCAGGTCGGCTAACGGACCAGTGTTGGCGTATTTATGGAGCCCGCGCAGCGATGCTTGCGTTGCTTTTGGACAGGTTTTGGAAGCGATTGACACTGGGACTCGAGGAAAAATTCTGCTAACCCGTATCAATGTTGATGAGAATCCAGGCATTGTGCAGGCGTTTCGGGTGCAGGCAGTTCCAGCAATGTTTGCCATCCGTGACGGATCTATTACGGGGGAGTTCCAAGGTCCGCTCACCGAAGCTGCGGTTCGTCAATTCGTCGAACAGATGCTCCCGACTGCGACCCAAGAACACATCAACGCTTTGCTGAGTCGTGGTGATGAACAGAGTTTGCTGGCCGTCCTCGACATCGAGCCAGGCAATGAAACAGCCATTGTTGCTCTCGCCACCATGCTTACTGCGCGAGGCGAAGGTGAATCGGCCTTGGCTTTGCTGGCGCGAGTGCCCGAAACCGAAGATGTGCGCAAGGCCGCGGCAGCGGCACGATTGTCACTACGTCCACCCGATGATTACGACCAGCAATTGGGTCAACTGCTTGATCTTGTAAAGACAGATGACGAAGCTCGGCAACAGTTCGTTGACATTCTTGAAGTGATGGGTCTTGAAGATCCGCGCACCGCAGGTTGGCGTAAAAAACTAACGATGCGCCTGTATTAATGATGGCGTCTGTACTGAAAACGATCGTCCCATGAACTCGGTTTCATCTGCTTTTGCCATCCAACGTTCACTGAACGATGTTGAGCAAGAATTTGATGTCATCGTCATTGGTGGCGGAATTACTGGAATATCTGTTGCTCGCGAGGCTGCTTCACGTGGACTGAAAACGATTTTGCTTGAGCGTGGAGATTTTGGTTCGGGTACCAGTGCCGCGACGACAAAATACATTCATGGAGGAATTCGTTACCTTGAGCAATATGACGTTGCGGTTGTACGAGAAAGTCTGCGCGAACGTCGCATCTTGGCACTTGGTGCCCCGCACCTTGTTGAGCAGACCCGATTTATTATGCCGGCGTGGCGTTGGAGCAAACCTCCGACTGCGCTGATCGGTGCGGGAGTACTGCTATACGACACCCTGGCCTTTGATCGAAATTTGCGCGCCCCAGACAGTTTGCGAATTCCTCACCCGCGCTGGTTGAGTCGTTCAAAGTTGTTAGCCGCGGTGCCGTGGCTTGATCAGAGTGGTCTTCAAGGTGGATTCGCGTATCACGACACCTTGAACGTACATCCAGAGCGACTGTTGTTGGCATATGCGAAGTCGGCGACAGCTGCAGGTGCCGTGTTGTTGAATCACACGCGTGTCACGGGATTTGTTTCAATATCTTCTGATCGTTTACGCATTGAAGGTGTGGCAGTAACTGATGTATTGACGGGGCGTGACTACACAGTTAGAGGCAAGGTTGTTGTTAACGCTGCGGGCCCCTGGATTGACAGGGTTCTTGCGACGCTAGGTAAAGGCACCGGTGTCGGTGTTGATCGTTCTAAGGGAGTGCACATTTTGACGCGACCGCTGGGTGGTCCTGGTCGAGTTGTTGATGCGGTATTTGCCCGTGCTCAATCGGGTCGACATGTGATTGTGTCGCCCTGGATGGGCAAATCATTTATCGGTCCAACCGACACCCCAATTGTGGGTGATGAATCGGGCGTCGTGGTCGAGTCAGATGACGTCGCACTCATTTTGGACACGGTGAATTCAACGATGGCGCCCTCAGAAACAAAACTGACAACCGACGATGTTGAGATGACAACGGTTGGTGTCCGTCCGTTGATTCGTGAGACAACTGTTGACGACGACGCCGCTCAAGACGAAGGTACATATTCGGCGAGTCGTGCCCACGAGTTGTATCACCATGCCGATCACGGTGTGGACAATTTGTGGTCAATCGGTGGTGGCAAATGGACAACTGGACGGGCCACGGCTGAAGAAATGGTTGATGAATTGTTGAGCAACGAATTAAAAGGCATTCGTTCGCGACCCTTTGATTCGCGCAGTGTGGCCGCAGGTGGATCCTTTGCCTGGGCTGAAGATGCCGAGCCGTTTATTACCGATGCGGCTTTGGCGATGAACGAACACGGCATTCCGCTTCATATCGGTGAGCACATCGCCCGTTTGTACGGAACCGAGTGGGCGCGCATTGCTGCCATTGTTCAGCAGAACCCGGATTTTGCTCAGCAGTTGTCACCCAACTGCAATGACATCGAAGCGCAAGTTGTTTTCGCCGTGACCGATGAAGGTGCGCGCACACTGTCAGACATCGTCGATCGTCGTTTAGTGATCGGCACCATTGGTTCGGTGAGTCGCGAAGTGCTTGAGCGCGTCGCATTTATCGCGGGACCGCTTTTGGCATGGGACGAGGAAACGGCAAATGATGCTATCCGCCGTGAATTTGACCGCCGAACCGTGATTGCGACGCATTGGCGGACGCCTGTTGGTGGTTCCTCTCGGTAGTTACGCAACCGAGACAGCGAGGGCGAGGTGAAGGCGTGGAGTCATGGCGTCCCGAACCGCCGACTGAGAGTGACAAATCTCGATCGCTGTCCGTGAACTTGTGGTCGCGCTCGGTCGATTTGGCACGGCACCTGATGAAGTCGGTGAAATGGCTCGGGTGGGGTCGAATGTTGACGGTCTGCGCGTGTATTCCACTGGTGGGCTTTGGCGCATTCTTCTTGTTGCGCGCGCCGGCACCGCCGATTGAATCCTCGCTGTCCTACGCAACAAGCACTGTTGCATCAACACAAAACGCAGTTGCCGTCACGGACGTATCGACGCCAGGAGTATTGATCGCCGTTCACGTGGCGGGCAATGTTTTACGCCCTGGGGTCTATGACTTAACTAGTGACGCTCGAGTGGTTGATGCCATTCGGTTTGCTGGGGGAGCGACCGCAATCGCTGATTTGAACGCCATTAATCTCGCGAATCGGTTGAACGATGGTCAGCAGGTGTACGTACCAGCTGTCGGCGAGAAAGTTTCGCCGAATATCTCAAGCAGCGGTTCAACGAATGACAGCGCGACGAGTGAAACAAACTCTGTTCAATATCCGATCAACATCAACACAGCCGATGTTGCCTTACTCGATGAGTTGCCGGGAGTCGGACCGTCAACGGCTCAGGCAATCGTGGCCTATCGAGATCAAAACGGACCGTATGCGAGCATTTCTGGTCTTGAAGATGTCCCGGGGATCGGGCCGGCAAAGTTCGCGGCACTGCAAGGTCTTGTCACAACATGAACGACCGATTCGTCGCAGGCTTCTATATCGAAACGGGATTAATGCCGAGTGCGATTGCGGCAACCGCAAGACCAAACATCGCGCCAGTCCAGACTCCGATACTTAATCGCGTCCATTCGCGACGCCATTCGGGCCAACTTGAAATTGTGCGGTTGGTCGAGCGTTGTGCAGCGAGGTGGCCGATGAATGCCCAGACTGCTGCACTTGAAATAATCGCCAGCAACCAACGAACTGTGCCACCCATGACCGGCACGCCAAATAGTGGCAAAGTTGGCATCGCCACGATGGCCAGAATAAATCCCGGAATTCCACGTACGGCACTCTCTGAGCCAATCAGCAACAACGCAGCCACGACTCCGATCGCTGCTGAAATGGTGACGGCTAAATATGGCCCGAATTTGCGAACGAGCAAGCGGTGATACACGACGCCGTCGGGAACAATGCTCGGGCTTTCACTCACGGTCAACAACAGTACGACCAAACGAGGCACCGAACGTTGCATTACTTCGCCCTGGCCACAATTTCGCTCGTCGCTTCGTCAGTGTGGCTTGGCGAGAATCTTCACTCCTTTGGTCGATTGTGCGTAGTCGTCACGGTTGGAGGTGCGTTGATCGTCTTGGCGCAAACGGCGCAAGTTCGTCAATGGCTTGTGTTGGTGTTGTGTTTGTTGAGTTGTCTGACTTGTTGGCGTAGCCATATTGAGTGGCAGAGCGTTCAAGATGCTCGCTTAGGAAACTATTCGGGTTTGGCCATACTCAAATCAGATCCTCAACCCATTGGTCGTGGGGTGCGGGTTGTTTTAGAAATTGAGGGTCAGCGTTTTGAATCGTGGTTATACGGAAGTCCAGCGCGCCGGATGGCATTACATGTATCAGGAGAGTCTGTTGAAGTTGTCGGTCAGCGTCGACCAAATGGTGAGGAAGGTCGGCGTTTGCAAGTGCGCCATATTGTGGGGCAATTTGAGGCGATTTCGATACGCACCTTTGCCAGTGGAGCACATATCAGCGAATCCCGATTTGAATTGGCGGCTAATCGAGTGCGGAGTGCTCTCGGAGAGGGATCCCGTGTTTTGAGCGGAGATCTGTCGGCGCTCTTTGCTGGTTTGGTGTACGGCGATGACTCGCAACAACCTCCCGAAATGGTGGATCGTTTTCGCGAGAGTGGACTGGCACACTTAACAGCAGTGTCGGGTCAAAACGTGGCCTTCGTGATGGCAATTTTGGCTCCGTTAATTTCCCGTCTTCGACGTTGGAATCGTCTGGCGCTGACGATTTTGGTGTTGGGATGGTTTGCCATTATGACTCGCCTCGAACCTTCGGTGATTCGTGCGGTCACGATGGCTGGCATCACTGCAACGGTGTTCGCGATTGGGGGAAGACTGAAGGCATGGCAAGTTTTGTGTGTGACTTGTATCAGTTTGCTCATACTTGACCCATTTTTGTTGTGGTCGGTGGGGTGGTGGCTGTCAATAGGCGGAAGTTCGGGCCTCATTGTGTTGTCACCGAGGATCCGCACTTCGCTTCAGTATTGGGGTCTAAAAAATCATCCATGGGTTGTTGACTGGGTCGCCCCGTCTCTGGCCGCCCAATTGGGAGTGTTGCCAATCTTGGTGCTGGTTTTCGGATGGCCGAGTGCCATGTCAATTCCGTGCAACCTATTGGCCGTTCCAATTGCTGGATTAGTGATGCTGGCCGGAATACCAACCGCGCTCATCGCTGGTTTTGCGCCGCATGCGATTTCTGAGGCACTGATGTGGCCACTTGGCTTTGGAGTGAAATGGGTCGATACCGTCGCCGCTCTAGGTCAACACCTGAACCCGCCACCTGTGATCGATATTGCGACGGCCATCGTTCCTCTATTTCTATTGTTGAGCCACCGATGTGAGAACCTAGAGACATGAGTGTGTTCTTGTTCCACGGATCGGATGATGTTCTGGTCAGTGAGGCCGTCTCGGACAAGGTGCGTGAACTCGTCGGCGATCAAGATCGATCGCTCATGCTCGAAGAATTTGACGGCGAATATGTCATGGCAGCTGTTACCGAGGCTGCGAACACACCGCCGTTTTTTACCGACACCCGCATCATCGTGGCGCGCGGTGTATCTCAGTTCAAGGGTGATGACGTTGATGTGCTGGCGGAGTATCTCAACAATGCCGCCGACTTCACTCACCTAGTTCTTGAGTGGGGAAGTGGGCGGGTTGTCAAAGCCATCGCTGATGGTTTGAAGGCATGTGGTGGTCAGTCGATTGATCCGTCTCCTCCGACCAGGTCGAAAGATCGTCGTGAATGGTGGGAATCGCAGTTATCAAGCCTTGGTCTGGTGCTTGATGCTCCAGCGGTTGCGATGTTGATTGACTGGCTTGGAGAAGACGTCTCACGATTAGGTGGTATCGCGGGCACGTTGAAGTCAGCGTACGGATCGCAGAAAATTACCCGCGAAAAGCTTGAGCCTTTTTTGGGCGAACGCGGTGATGTGAAGCCATGGGATTTAACCGACGCGATTGATGGAGGAAACGCGACAAAAGCCCTTATGGCTTCACGTCGCTTAATGAATGCTGGCGAACGGCACCCGCTGCAGATTATGTCGCAGTTACATCACCATTATTCGCGACTTGCCAAACTTGATGGCCCCGACGTGTCATCAATCGTTGAAGCAGAAGAGGTCTTGGGTTTGAAAGGGTTTGCTGCCGAAAAAGCACTGAAGGCCTATCGCAACCTCACCGGGTCGGGAGTTCGACGGGCTTTCGAATTATTGGCTGCTGCCGATTTAGATCTGCGAGGATCAACTGGACTTGATGAAGATGTTGTGATGGACGTACTTGTCGCCCGACTAGCCAAGTTGACTGGTTCGGTCAGCCGCCAGCGTTAACTTGCTTCATGAGACGACTCTTACGACGAGCAGCCGTGTTTTTGTGAATGATGCCCTTGGCAGAAGCCATATCGATGCGCTTGACCGCAACGCGAACATCTTCAGCGTTGGCGTCAGATCCGATTGTCGACTTAGCAGTCTTCACTCGAGTCCTCAACTCACTCTTGACCGCCTTGTTGCGCTCAGCGCGCTTGGCGTTCGTGAGAATGCGCTTCTTTTGACTTTTAATATTTGCCACGGGAACCTCAATGCGATTGAAACAGCCCTGAGATAGTACCAGCGCAGGGGATACTCCCCAACGCCAAGATCCTCTCAGGATCAGGTGAACGCTAGTCTCTGCAGAGCACGGTTCACCCTTTTGGGTGGCAAAACCCCAGCGCCTTTCCCCATGGACCTTTCTCGCATCCGCAACTTTTCGATCATTGCCCATATTGATCACGGCAAATCAACCTTGTCTGACCGTATTTTGGAGATGACTCACGCCGTTGAAGTGCGGGATATGCGGGCTCAATACCTTGATTCGATGGATCTTGAGCGTGAGCGTGGCATC
>SXGQ01755186.1_pt1 | contig 21060 bp, 8 predicted proteins | sample 3178371 | NCBI WGS metagenome assembly SXGQ01 (sample SAMN11356859, study PRJNA531348) | freshwater metagenome | isolation source: freshwater sample F1-20 | place: China: Fuxian Lake, Yuxi | collected 2017-12-25 | reverse complement strand
GTTAGAAGAACTAAAAACAGAAATAGAAAAATTAAAACCATCCAGAAAAGACCAACGAGAGCGTTTTAACTATTATACGAAGAATATACAGCCACTACTCAAAATCGTGCCTGTAACAGTAACTAAAAGTATCGACATTATATTATCGCTAATTACAGATATTGAATTTCATTTAACACAATACTATGCCATTCAACAGGGCGGTTACAGGGCAACTCGCAAGCGATCAAAGTTGACCCCACGTCGTCGCCGGTATTCTCGTAGGCATGCCACCTCGTAAACCTCTTCCCATGAAGACGGACTCCGAGTACGGAATCATATCCGTACTCAATACCCGTCATCAAATCCCCTACCACAGCCGCAAGTTCACCTGGGAAAGAACACGTCATATCGAAACCGTGGTCAATGCAATCATCAGTGATTGGCGCAATAACGCCATTCACTGGTTAGGGATTCTTATTATCTACAATAACGATATCCGCCTTCCCGCAATCTCCGACGGCCAACATCGGGTCACTATCTGTTTCTTGATGGTTCTGGCCCTGGCAGAATTGCTCAAAAACGACCAAGCTCTAGATTGGATCAGCAAGTACGGATCCGACAGCATTATTTGCGACACGGTCACCGAAGCCGACCAGGCAATTATGACCGAGTATGGATGGACCCGTTTTCCCAATATTCACAGCGTCTTCGAAAGCGATTTCGAGGCACTCGGTAATATCCTCAACCGCCTCGCTCCTTCTACAGATTCCATGCTCCACGACGCCTATGACACTGTTCTAGATATACTGTCAAAGACTCTACGGGACTCCAACGAGTACAAAAACCTTCTCCAATTCATTCATAACGATATCAAAATGACCCGTGTGGTCATTACCGAATCGGCCTTTACTCTGAAGTTATTCAGCGCACTCAACAATATCAAGGTGCTCGTGGATGCCTCGTATCTCGTACGTAATATCTTCATACAAGCGATCGGAGATGCTCGGGCCCATGAAGTCCACTCCGCCTTTGAGGCACTGGAAAAGTCGGAAACGAACTACGAGCACTTTGTATTCATGATGTTCAATATATTCCGGCGCCAGCTAACTACAAAGAGCGAGTTCGATTCCTATCTTGCCACGAATCCGACGCTGAAAGCCGGCGACTTTCCCGAGTTTCTCGCTGTTGCCGCAAAAGGTCAGGAATACATGAAGCTCATGATGGAAGACCGGTTCGGCAAGATCCTCTTCAAAAAGGCGTTTCTGTCGGGCAATGATGTTGTGGAATACTGTCTGTTGCCGCTGGCATTTGTGGGCGGCTTTGCCAGCATCCGAACATTGTTGCGAAAACTGGTAGCATACGGAATCCGGATACCCATTAATCACAAGGTGTCTTTCAATGGCATGACCTTCCAGAAACCGCTTCGTGCTCTCGTTGCCAAGATCTTTGCGGGCCTCACAACTGTTCCGAAGGCCTGTGAGGAAATCACGGCTCTACTACGGACCCATGTAGAAGATTCTATAGAAAAGCGGGTCGCCACGGATAAATTCGATAAGAAGAACTTTACCAAGGCCCGGTCGTATCTGCTCTATCTTCAAGAAGTGACCGATCACCACGAGTCGGTTCTGGATCACGATAGAGTCCACGTGGATCACATATTTGCGAGAACGAAGAAGTCAACCACGGAACCATTGGCGGATCCGGAGAATATTCACCGACTCGGTAACTTCACTCTCTTGTGTGGATCAAACACGGAGACGCTCAAGGGTAATGCAGCACTGTCGAACAAGCCGTTCAAGGACAAGGTGGTGTCGTATAGTCTGTCTAACATTGCTATGACCAGGGAAATCGCTACCAAATCTGCATTTGCTGATGCGGAGATTGAGGAGCGGTCATGGGCCCTGGCGAAACAATTGGATAAACTCACGACGGCTGATCTCAGTTGAGAGAAACCATAAGACCGACGACTAGCATAAGAATACAAAGCACTATAACCAGCCACATTGGAGGTTTCTTCGAAGGTTTCGAATTTTGAGCTTGAGAGTTGAGCGAGTTGGAAAGCATGACCGTTGTTCCGACTCCGAATTCCTCTATTATTTGTGTTACAAAGTAGCTCGCAATTCCAAAGAGGACGGCGTGAACGAGCGCGGCCCTCTTACCTCCGAGTTTGATCAGAACACCTGGACTCAACACAAAAAAGAGCGCAGCAAGAACTAACCACATCTAATGCAAGATGTTAAATTTTATAACTCCATAATCCACTTGCCAATGAGATTTTTGCCGCCTGTAGGATTTCCCTCGGGGTCTAGGGCCATAGTACCATCCTCCTTCAGGCCTACACCGAGTTCATTGTATTCCGATCCGTTGACCAACATCACAGGCAAACCCGATTCCACCGCCTTATCCACCATTTGTTTGAATTTCGCATCGGTGTCGTAACGTTCCTTGAGATAGGTTCGGTACACGATGTCCTTGCGATCGTTCCACGTATCCGGCTGCCATGCGGCTTTCAACGCAGTCATCTTGGCCTTGGCGGAAGCCAGGCGGGTCTGTTTTATCTGGTTATCCACCGTTTCTTCCATGTTAGCACCCGGCTTGGCCCTCGCCGTCTCGAATTTCTGATGGAGAGCACCGTCGACGGCGAAGAGCTGGGGACCGAGAGCCGGCTTGTCGGTTGCGACCTGATACTTGGCGGCGGCAATGGCCGCTTCCACACTGGGGAACCTTGCCGAACCTCCTGGGGTAAAGTGATCTTGGATGCCGCCGGGCACAAGAGTGCCGAGACTCATGTAACGAGGCCAGTCGGATAGAGCGGGGCCGAGGCGGTCATCGGGCGCCCGGATTGTAGAATCGATGAACAGTGGCTTGACTTCAAGCGCTTCTGTCACGGCTTCCGGCACGGCTTCCGGCACGGCTTCCTGCACAACTTCAAGTAGAGGAGGCGAACCATTCGAGTTGGGCTGAGCTGACTCCTCCTTGCCTTCGGGGATTGCTGAGAGAGGCCCCCCCACAGGTTTTGCTACCAATAAGGATTGTTGGACCGCTGACAAGGGCAGCGGGGCCTTGGGACCCGACACCTCATACGCCAGCGGAACCGGTCGCCGATCCGCAACCCGACGGAAGATGTACCAGCGGTTCAAGAATGAATACCGCCGCAGCACTTCCGGCATGTCGTACCGGCGAGATCCCGCAACCTTGGAGGCCTCGAACGCATCCGCAAACATCTGCGTCGACGCCGTCAAACCGAGAGCAGCCTGATCCTCCGGTGTCAGCACCTCGAGACCTATAGAAGCCAGCTGCTCGACCAGATAGGGCCACGATACCAGATACTCCGTGTACGTGTCACCAATACTGATAAAGTCCACGTCAATGGCAAGACCAAGTCCATCCTTCGTCGGCGACAGCCGATTCGTGCCGTACCGCTTCGTAATCGTCCAGATATCCGTGCCGCCATCCCGCCCCGACACGGAATCCTCCTTGGCCAACAGGCGGGCCACGCTGTCTCCGTCAAAGCCGCAGCCGACAAAGTAGCCGCCGACCTTGACGAGATCCGCCAGATTCGTGAGGAAACCATGGAGCGTGGCCTGGTCCCGGAACATAAAGTGAATCGCAAACATGCAGGACACCACGTCGAAACCGGCATTGATGCGGGGCATCTCGGCCTGGATCAGTGCCTTGTCCTCCGGCGTGATTCCCGCCGCATCGCTCTTCAGCGGCACCGATGCATCCGCCTGAACGAAGACCATCGGCGGGACCTTATCCCGCCCTCCCATCTCGATCATTTTCGTCAGCAGACGGGAATAAGCGCCGTCGCTCGGATCATTGATGTTGTTCGCCGCATAGTCGCAGCCGAAGACATAGCCGACACCGGTCGAGACCCACTTGTGTAGATCTCCCGCTTTTCCCATGGCGAGATCGCACAGACTGTCGCCGGCCTTCAGAGGCCGCCGCAGAAGGATATCCCGCTTCACATAGTCATTGTGGAAATTGCGCAGACTCTGCGATTTGGCCAGATCCCGCTGCGGCGCCTTTCTGGCGTAATACGTGCTCACCATGCCGCCGCCGAGCACCTCGGCAATGACGCCGGTCTTGACCGTCTCCTCCGAGATCGGATTGTGAATCGAGGACCAGATGGAATTCGCTACCCAATCGGCGTTCATCGTGCCGCCGACGGCCCCTTTCTGGAGCCGCTCCGTCTTGTCGTGACGAATGCGCATGGGCACCCAGCGCCATCCCGGTGCCAGCTCGGGCCGATAGGACATTTCCACGATCATGTTGGACTGAATGGCGTCGCCCGACTCGCACCGAATCTCGTCTCCGGCATCCAGACGAGTGGCGGCCGGCGCCGATGCCGCCGGATCAGAACTCCCCTCTCCTATCGCCACATAACAGATGGCGGCCATCGGATCCCGTGGCTCGGATGGGCGGAATTCTACTGCACGGTATTCACCTTCTTCAAGAGATGTGGGCAGCGGCTCACCGCCGGTGACGGTGGCCCGAGGATCGGCAAAGGCGGCATCCTTGCGAGAACCCACGAAGAGGCGCAGAGTCTTGTGACGGACGACGGAGCCGGCATCCTCACGGAACTTGGTGCCGATCAGATCGGGGGCAGAAGCAGTCGGCAGACCATCTGCTCCCCGCTCCTTGTCGACGATGACGAGGAAATCGATCGAGTTGTGGCTGGCCGGCTTCCACTTGAGCTGCGCCGCCCACGTTCCACGACCGAGAGGCAGCGGAGCCAGATTCGGTGTAAAGATCAGACCGTCCGTATTGTAGGGCGCCGCTGCCGCATCGTCGAGGACGGATGCCGCCGCATCTCGGAAGATGTTTGGCGCCGTGCGGAACGTCTTGACGCCGATCTGCAATGTCTCGTGGGCCGGTGTCTTGACCATCTGCGTCGCCGTGCCAAGAGCAGTGACGACGGCCACCATGGCCGCATGCCGTGTCTCCTTTTCTTTTAAGGTCGGATCGAGAAAGGGTCGTCCAGTAATCGCCGTCGAGCCACGGAGGGCCATGATGTCGAACGCATAATAGTGGCTCACGGCGGTTCCCTTGCGATCCCGGCGGATCCACTCGCCATCGAGAACGAGACCGGCCTCGGTCTTGGCCGTCTCCTTGCCCGTTCCGTAGACCCGGCCACCGCTGTCCACGAGGAAAATCCGGCCGTTTTCGGCCACGTAGAGAATGCAGCGCAGACCATCCGCCTTGTCCGTGACGTTGTAGCTCGTGGTCCGAAGATTGGGAACTCCGGGCTCGGCAATCTCTTCGATGTTGCTCCGCTCGAGAGTCGCCGGCTGGGGACCGGGATACTTGAAACCCCGACCACCACGAAAGATGCTCTGGATTCCCTCGAGCACGGCCTGGGCTCCCCGACTGCTGACGAGCACAAAGGACCGCTGTTGACCCTGGAGCATCCAACCGAGACCTCGAATGAGAAGTCCCGCCGTGGTCATTTCCGTGACTCCATCTCGGGAACCGGTGAGCTCGACTTCCGCCTCGTACTTTGTCGGCGCAGATGTAACACGGGCCTCCTGGAAGGTGCGGGACGACTTTGATCCGCCGGAGCGGACCACGGAAATATCGAACCGCATGCCGATGCCGTCGGGAGCCACGAACTCGAACCGCTGGATAAGACGAAAGTATTTGACGAGCGAGTCCCAGCGACCGAGTGCTTCCTTGATGCGGCCGTCTTCGGGATCCAGTGGCGTTTCACGCTTGAGCTTGGCCCGGACACCGTAGTAATCGATGTCGACGGGAACGGCATCCTTGATGCCCTCCTTCACCATTGCGGTAAAGGGCTTGCCGGTGAGACGGTTGTCCTCGCAATATGCCTGGATCACACCGGCACCCTCGAGTGTAAAACGGATATCGTTGGCGAGAGTGATGTTGAGCTTGAGAATCTGGGGCGCTTCCCGCATTCCGAGAGCACGGAGCCCCTGAATGATGTCTTGCCAGCCGATGAGATCGAGACGCTGCATGCCCGCCTCGAGTTCCGTACCTGGAGTCTTTTTCCAGATGGCGGCGAGAGCCTTGAGGCCTTCGAGATCGGCCCGTCGTAAATCCATGTCCTACCTATTCCTCAGAATATGATGGTGGGGGTCAACTTTTGTGGTTCGGGGCCTTGAACGAGGCAATTCACGGCACACATAGTAGAAGATGGCCTTCAGTGTAAAGATTCTGAAGACGAAACTCGTCGTTTACAAGTCCAATAAGAAGATGTACGAGACTCCGTACAAGCAAGTGTATATGCCGGGCAGCTCCATTCTGGCTCGCATAGACGATTCTGGCAAACACGTCTATGTGGGTCATGATATTCTCGAATTCGACGTATACGAATTCATAGAGGGGTTTTATTCGCAGACGAGTCGTTCTGATGAGCCCCGGGCATATATCGTCACGAAGGATCACGTATACGTGATCAACGATGACCGATTCTATCCTCGGTCGATTTTTCCGAGTCTGTTGGATGTTGTTAAGCCGTCAAAGTCTCTCAAGGCCAAGATGAAGAAGATGGGTATTTCAATGGATTCCAAGCGTATAGTTGTTTGATCTACTGGGAGGATGAATAGCCGTGCTGCACAAACTGATTCTTCGACGGCGTCTCCGTGAGAAAGCCGTTTGCATAGACACCGTAACGCCTGTCATCGTCGCCGTCGTTTTCTACTACGAAATGGTAGTATACATACACAGATCTGTCGGTTATCTTCGTGAACTTGTCGGAAACGGGCGCAACCATGAGTATCTTATCGTCGATCACTACCTCTTCGGAACCCCAGAAACCGGCCTGAGCCCGTTGCTGAGACTCTGACAGATAATCCACGAGAAAGGCGTGACCGCCCGTCACGAGTAGAGTGTCGAAGCCCTTCAGCTGGCCCCGATACATACACGTGTGCCAGAGATCCGGGTTGTTAATCATATGCCCTTTGCCAATATGCGTGATCGGACGCAGACCATGGCTATATGTTGTTACGAGATCGCCTATCCGCAGATTTTCAATGGGTGTCCAGGTTTCGCCGGTGAGAATCTTGGATCCTTCACCGAAACACTGGGGCGCAAACCCAGGAAGATTACCGTTTCCGATCATGGAGCTACCTGAAGGTCCGGCGCGTATAGCTACGAGAGTCTGTACAGGTCCTGATCCGCCGGTCGTGACCACGTATGCCTGACCTGTTTCGGGTGTAATGGATAGCCAAGATGGAAAAAAGCCGCGGATAGCATCGTTATTGACATAGTCTATAATACGAGTAAATGCGTTGTTCGATATGTCGATGGAATATAAAATGCCGCCTGCATTCGTACCTACACCGTCTAATCCGCCACCACCTTTACAAATTCCATAGAGTCGTTTGTTGATACGATCAATTAGTGTCGGGCCAACTGCGTCAAAACCAGTTAGACCACCGTTGAATATATGTAGAGGAGTGCTACTCAAGTCTCGGCTAATATATGGGGGGTCAAAGTTGTTTGACCGCATGTAATAATGTCCAGAATCTACGACGAGCGAAGCCGTATCGAATAAATTAATATCTATTGTGGCTACCGTAGTTTGTGTGTAGGGAGAACTCGTCGAAACTTTTATGAATAGCTGATTGTTAGGGCCACCGTCGCCGGGGACGCCACCACTACTTGTTACACCCCATACGTATCCACCATCCGCCGATAAAGCACTATTCGAAGCAAATCTGGGGCTGGTATTTGTCAGATACGATACGGTCCCCGTAGGATAAGAAGCTCGCCATAAGCCACCCGAAGAATCCGAGATATACAGATTGCCCGATGCGTCGAGTGTCATATTGGGATTAGGGGTCGAAGGCGAGAAGTTCTTCACGGTCTGGAACGGATTTTGACCCAAGTCTGTATTATAAGAAAACAACGAGGAACCTGTAAGACCATAAATGACATTGCCGATTCTATACAGTTGACCTACGCAGCCAGTTATTATCTGCAGGCTATTATAACTGCTGTCAGATAGCCGTAGACGGAATAGACCTGTCGTCGTTGTGCCGTACAAGTATCCGCTGATGTCAATAAATCCTTTTGGTTCAGAGCCTTCGGGAAAATCTACGAGTTTCGTATAGTTTTCATTAGGCTGCGCAGGAGGAGGCGACGTCGGTATTACAACAGCGGGGATCATATCGGCGTTACGGACCATGCCCAAGTGAGACTCGGCAGATACTGGCTGGATGAGGAGTTTATTAATCCTTCCGCTTTCCTCGTTTCTAATGCCTAATATACTTTCAACAGTCTGTCCTTCAGGAATATCCCAGAGTTTTGTGAATCCATCACCATTCGTCGTCATACGGTATACATAGCCGGGTACGTATCCTACATTGCCAGGCTCAGCTGGGCCTACAGGATTGTATGCAGCCGACGCTCCATATACGTATCCATTATCTACGACTAACAGATTTTGGGCTCCCATGTCTGTGCAGTATCCAGCCGACACGTCAAAACGGCGGAAGTTCTGTCCATTTATATCGCAGCGGAACACGTAGCCACCGCGGGTAGTTATAGTGGAGCCAGGTCCATCATATAGAGTCGCACCCCAAATACTCAAATTATCGTCAATTGTGAGTTTTAGGGCGGATGGCAGAGAATAACCCACAGTAGATGGAATATTGGCTAACTTTGTAATAGTACTTGACAGCGGCATAAACTTGTAAATACTTCCGAATTGAGTCGGAATATAGTAGTTAGAGTCATAGATCGTTTGTGCAAGCGCTCCTGCACCCTCGTTAACCTGAGCAGAAAGATCCATGACGGTAAACATAGACGTTGAAACATTGTATTCGACAAGCTTTGACTTGTTATCCGTTTCATTATATGTTGTAAAGTATACACCTTGACTGCTGGATATGAACTGACTCGGATAAGCTCCACACGATGTATCTAAGGGTATAACGGTTAGTTCACCTGTAGCGAGACTGTATGTTAATAGTTCAGGAGTATCTAGGCCTGTCAATAACATACTAAACATACTATTATCCGTGGTCCCATCCGAAATTTGTATAACATTCGAGTATGGAGAGGGTGTCACTGGGATACTATTCGGAAGGTACGTGGTGGTAAGCAGACTGTATTCGTTCATCGAAATATCGTACTCGAAAATGGCCGAACCGTGTGTGCCGTACAACTTACCAGTTAAGGATCCGAACGTGGTTAGACCAGCGGTTAGATTAGGATTACGACCAGAAGGAGGTGCAAACGGCGAATAGGGATTGAACTCTGTAGCGTCTTCGCTACCGGCGCCATCTGGTATACCCGTATTAGCCGAAAAAAAATTGAGTTTAAGTACCGACGACGATATGTCCCATGTATACAAGTCCTGTTTGAAAGCAGTTGCACGTTTAAACATATTAGTTACATCGGTAACCTTGGACATGTCCCATTGTGTTACATTCGGATCATTGAATTTTATTGTTTCAAAAAATAAGTCTTTAGTACTTACTACAGTATCCGGAATTGTCGGCGGCACTGTTACGAGGCTATCTGACCCCTGAAATGTGCCAAATAAACTGAATAAAGTTCCTGCTGTGCCCCAACCAGATACATCTGTTAACGCATCAACACCGCTCCATGAATTTCCTGTTCCAAACATGGTAACGGGTCCGTCAATTGTTACAACAACCTTCCTTGCCGGTCCAGAATATGTGTGGGCCATTGTTTCGGAACCGGTGTAGATATTCGACGATGCGTCTCCCCACGATACAGTTAGCGTACTTTCTCCTAGTATAGGCAGATCCAAAACAGTACCGCCCGAAACGTCAAACACGAGTGTCATGGGTTCTAGTGCAAGATAGCCGGATCCCATTCCGCCGCCACCACTGCCAGCCGAAGGACCCCTAGCCTCTACTATGGCCCTTTTACCCACTGCCCCTAAAGTTTTAGCTATATAAAATACTCTATTACCCTTGAATATCGCCTGTATAGGTGATGACAATGATCCTGTGTTCCCCGTTACAAGTCCATGTATTACATTGTACGTATTCGTATAAGAAAAGATAACACCGCCGCTATTTGTTCCGTATCCATCACCAATACCAGGCCCGCCATCAGAACATACACCGTAAATTGTTCCATTGATAACTGTCACGGGCTTTTCTTTACCGCTAGGATAACCAGTTAGCACATCGAAATTATGTAATACCGTGTAAGACCCAGATGATAAATTCAAGTTGCACCGAAATAGTGTGCCTCTGTTATTTATACCGCCTCTGGAAGAAAATCCATACACGTATCCATCGGCTATTGTAAGATTGACAATTCCATTTCCAGACGCATCGGAGCCGACGAATGATTTACCTTCTGTATATCCGGTACCGTCTACGTTTATTTTGAATAGTTTACTATTGGCCGTTAGTGACTGGGCTTCTGCGATAACACCATAGAGTACACCGTCTTGTACTGTTAAACAGCGAAGCATAGACGGAGAGGGAAATGTACGCAGCACAGCGTAGGAATTTTCTACTGCGACATTCTTAGGTGTACTGAATATAACACAGCTCAAATCAGTGTTTGTAAATGCACCGTACAAGTTACTGTTAGAGGACGCGCTGCCTTGAAGTAGATGAGTTATCAACATCCCAGAATTATCGAACATTATGAAGTCGCTGTTATAATTGTAATTGTACCGAAATATTTGAGAACGATAAGTGGTAGATCCACCTTCTGAAAAAAGAGATAAGTTCAGCGCCCCATATATAAAATACTCATCTTTAATGAGATCGCTACACGGAGATCCATCAACAAAATCGATTAAATTGTCTTCGAAAAACTGTCCACTGGGTCTGACTCTAAATAGTGTTCCTTTATTATTGGCACCGCCACCTTCACAAACACCATACAGCTTTCCATCAACGTCAATAGTGGACAGAGGATCTGTACCACCTCCAGGAATAGTTCCGAATGCAAGTACAGTAGTCGGATAAGGAGGCTGTCCTGGTAACGGAGGCGGAGGAGGCGGGCCGCTGAATGTAAACGGTACATTTATAATGGCTGGACCAGACTTTATACTAATGGAACTAGAATTTAAATCAAAACCTGTAAATGACTGGTACGCTCCTTCGCCACCATTATACAATGCGGCGGGTAGATCGTATACAGATTCATTCACATTACCACCGACATCTACTCTATATACAGAGGTGCCCACTGTGTAATATAAGAAGAAGTTATTGAATGTTACTGCGCTATGCGTAAGATTAGGATCGTTGTCTGATACAAGTTCAGTTAGAGGGCCGCCAGATATATCCGCACTAAAGATAATTCCGTCAGTAGTACAGCCAAAGATGCGATTATCCGATCCTAGGTCAATTCCATTCATGAATTTATCTGTTGTATGTGTTATTTGATGTGTTATGGAATTATCTGACAAAATTATACGGAAGATAGTACCGCTAGTGTCATTTGTAGAGGGATTTGTAACATACGTGGTGCCGTATATAGTTGAAGGAGTAACCGCCCTGGCTGCAGGTGTAGGTGTAGATCTATTTATCCTTACAATCAACGGCCCTATAGTTACAAAGGGTTCGAACGTGTGAATTACAGAACCTGAACTATCACTTATTTGTATTAATTCACTACGGGTTGTAGAATTATTAAATATTAATCCATATATGTTTCGACCCAAAGATATTAACCTATCAAATGAAGTAGCGTAAGCAGACAAATCAAGTGTAGGTGTAATTTCTGTTATAGCACCGTTTGCATCACGGTTAGGAAGAGTAAAAGCAAATATTTGTTTACCAATGCTAAAAAATATGGTCTTAGTGACGGCACGATTAATCACGAGATTACCAAAAGGGGATACAGTTTCTGTTTCATCAATCGTATGAGAAAATAGACATGTCGCTCCATAGTTACCAGATGAGGTATCAAGCAGAGTATAGTTTAAACCAGTTATGTCACAAGAAGCCAGGCCATTTTGTGATAATATATATACTGTATCACCTACAACAATTGTATCATGTATATTGGTTATTTCTAAATCCGTTGAAAACGCATGAATGACTGTTTCTGCTGACAAGTCTAATGAAACAATTGATGTGTTGTTCGATATATATGCTGTAGTATTATTATGCTGATAAAAATCTATAGGGACCTCACTCAAGTGTGCGTATACGATATTACCCGTATCAATATTATAGTTCACTATAGAGTCGCCAGTGTTATAAAATATTGTACGATTACTATAATAAATAGAATACTGATCTCTGTCGAAAGTACCAAGTAATTCCTTCTTCATAGTTACTGTATTTCCGTCGTATATCATAAGTTGAGCGGCGTTCGCATTTATCTTTAAAAAATACAGATTATTGCTGGAATCGGCAACAATATTTTCACTGAATGTAGTGCCTGCCGGCGCACTCCATAAATTAGCTCTTGTCCACAATTCACCATATCGAGTCACTTTATAAAGTCCGCCGCTGAGGTTATCGCCTCCTCCTACACCGGTACCGTATATATTTGCCGAAGAATCGACGTACAGAGTACCTCTAGAAGATCTTATATTACTGGTGCCTGACATAAGTCCAAAAATAATGTTACTAAATACGCCGGTAGTCGTATCATATGTGTAAATTCCGCCGCCTGTATCACCGATATCATCGGCTGCACAGCCATAAAGAACACCGTTATGTAAGGTAGGGCGACCTCGAGGGTTGATTAAGGGGTATGTCGATGTTCCAAAATTTGCAATAATCCTATAACCTGCATTATCTAGTCTGAAAAATGTGCCAGCACCTTGCCCATAACCTCCCTCACCGCCAATCTCTGTTGTCCCGTAAAGAGCTTTCGGAGGGTACGTAGTCTGCCCGTTGCTGCTGGGACTGTATTTGTTGGCCACTGTGAGTGGGCCAGAAGGTTTGGATCCATCACGCTGCGAGGTTCCATCCACATTAAGAACCAACATATCTCTTCCAAAACGATGTAGAATACTATAGTTTTCACCACTCAGACCACATGAATATATGATACCGGAACTATTATATCCGCCTTCGGCCGTGGTCCCGTATATGACATCGGGGATAATGCCAATTTGCCCAGCTGACAGCGGTTGTGCCCTAATCACGGGATATGGAGCGGCTCCATCCGTTCCTCCCATTATTCGAACAGTGGTTGCGCCAGACATTTACAAAAGACAAATATTTTTAGCCAGGGCTAAAGCAATCGTGGCTATAAAATAGGAGAGATGTCTGTTGCTGAAGTCGTATCCTGGTCCTCTATCAACGCAGCAATTCAGGCGAATCCATCGAGGAAAAGAGGACCGGGAAAGGCCGGAGCCGTATCGGGATCACTCGACGTCTTACCAGCCGACGAATCTGTTCCGTGGCTGAAAGGCTGGTCAGAGGATCGAACTTTGCTCGTTCAAGATGGAATTGCTCTGTCACTCTGGATCCGTGATCCTCTGTACAGAACCGCCACGGATTCAGTGAGGAATCTCATGGAAATGGAAGAGGCATCGACTCTGTTAAATCTCATCGATGTCAAGGGCCACGGATGGGTGCGCAAACATTTGGAGGAAGATTTGAGGGCACGGGGCGGCGGTGCTCTTGCCTCGGCGAATTTTTGGGAACTCGTGCGGACCCAAAAACGGGCGGCACAGCTCCTCGATTACATTTGTTCGGTGCGCGGATTCCGTGTCGGTCTGTGGTGGCCGGAACAGGTCGCTGTGACGAATATTCCGGTGGTCGCCGGTGACTCGCTCGTTCAAGTGAATTGTGAATCGGCTCGTATTATGATTGGACCCACGGGTTTCGAAATGCCCCGGTCTTTGTGGCGCTCCGCCGTATTTTTTTCGGAAATGACGTGGTCCGTGCCGGCTTCTGGTCCATCAATTGGAGCTACGACGGTCGGACAGATTACGGCGGAGCTGGAAGCGTTGAGGCCAGGGGGACACAAGGGTAATAGGGCCCAACTCTGGAAAATGCTCCAATTTGAACGGGCCTGCCAACCATAAATTTGTTTGAGGATTGTAGGTTATGGCGGCGACTGGTTTATCTTTTAACAGCCCTTATTTGTCGTGGACTGATAATTCTACAACGGGTACTGATGCCGTATTATATTACAGAGTGGCGAGTACTGACGGGCCATATAATCAAACTTCTGGAATTTTTGGTGGTTCTCAATACGGTCAAGGAGCCTTCAATCAAGTTGATATAAGTATACCGCCGGCGTTCGGTGTGCTAACTCCTGGTGTGATTTATCAAGTATACATAAAAGTAATTGATGCTAATGGTTTAGAATCTGATCCTTCTAATATCATAGTAGGTGTATCGTTACCCATCCCGCCACCTATAAGTATATTGGCCGGCGCGGTCACATCCACTACCGTTTATCTTACTTGGACCAATGACCCTACAGTAACTGCAACGGATGCTTTTATTGAGTATTCTACCAATTTTGGTTCTTCCTGGACTCCGTGGGATCATTCTGGTAACTACATAACAGATGGATCTGCTACTGTAACAGGCTTGACTCCTGAAACCCTATATAGTTTCCAAGTATCAACTGTAATTGCTCTTCAATCATCTATGCCTTCGTCTACTAGATATGCTACAACGGCGCCTAATGTTGTTACCGATTTATCTTTTAACAATTTTAATTTGACATGGACGAATAATTCTATAGCAGGCATGGATATCAACTTATATTACAGAGAGGCGGGTACCGAAGACGCATATAGTTCCCAACCGCAATATTTTGGTGGTTCTGCATACAATCCAGGCCTTCAAACAATCGATATAACACTTGGACTAAATCTAACTCCTGGTGTGATTTATCAAGTATACATAACAGTAATTGATGCTACTGATTTAGAATCTGATCCTTCTAATATCATAGTAGGTGTATCGCTGCCTCCTCCTGCGCCTACAGGTCTACTGGTATCTAATATTACTTCCACTACTGTTGATCTTACATGGAACAATGATCCTAATGTAACCGCAACAGATGCTGTGATAGAGTATTCTACCAATTATGGTTCATCATGGACTCCATGGGATCACGATGGTATCTACATAACAGACAGTTCTGCTACAGTAACAGGTCTGAATCCTGGAACCGCATACAGTTTCAGAGTTTCAACTGTAGTGATCGGAACATCTGATCCATCGAATTCGGTAAATGCTACAACGGCGCCCAGTGCTGTGACTGATTTATCTTTTAACAGCCCTTATTTATTTTGGTCTCTTAATCCTACCGCATCGAGTAATATCAATTTATATTACAGAGAGGCGGGTACTGATGGCGCATATACTCAACTTTCTTCAGTGTATGCGGTAACCGATCCAGTCTACATGTCAGTCGATACCAGAACAGCTGTTAATCTACCTCCTGATACGAATCTACAAGTATACATAACAGTACTTTCTGATACTGGCACAGAATCTGCTCCTTCTAATATTATAGTAGGTGTATCGCTACCCATCCAAACACCTGTAGGTCTATCAGCAGGCGCGGTCACTTCCACTACGGTTGATCTTACTTGGACGAATGATCCTAATGTAACTGTAACGGATGCTGTGATAGAGTATTCTTCTAATGCTGGTACTAACTGGACTACATGGGACGATTCTGGTGTCTCCATAACAAGCGGTTCCGCTACCGTAACAGGCTTGACTCCTGAAACCATATATATTTTCCGAGTATCAACTGTAACAGCTCTTGGAACATCTGAACCAACATTTCCGACAGATAGTGTTACAACAGAAGCGTTACCTGATGCACCTACAGATCTATCAGCAACTTATATTACTTACAATACGGTTTATCTTACTTGGACAAATGATCCTGCAGTAACCGTAATAGATGCTGTGATCGAGTATTCGGATGATGGTGGTGTTAACTGGACTACATGGGACGATTCTGGTGTCTTCATAACAACCGGTTCCGCTACAGTAGAAGGCTTGAATGCCGAAACCACATATAGTTTCCGAGTTTCAATTGTAACGGCAGTTGGAACATCTGTGCCATCGACAGTGTTACCAAATATTACAACAGCGGCAGCTCCTTTATTTCCCTCTGCACCTACAGATCTATCCGCAACTAATATTACACTCACTACAGTTACTCTTACTTGGACCAATGATCCTGCTGTAATCGTAACGGATACTGTGATTGAATATGATGAAGAAGAAGGAAAAATCGCATGGATAACCTGGAACCATTCCGAACCTATAACAGATGGTTCTGCTACCGTAACAGGCCTGGCTCCCGCAACCACGTATAATTTCCGAGTTTTAACTGTAACGGCAGTTGGAACATCTGATCCATCATTTATAAGCGGTATTACAACAGCGGCCGATACAGGACCCGCTATGACACTGACCTTTATGCCTGGGTCCGTGTATCTGCCGATAGCCGGTAACTATACTATAGACTGGGGCGATGAAAACCAAATATCAAATAATCCAGAGGGTACTCCTACCGGGCCAGTGTTGATCAGAGGAACTGTAACATCTTTCGGCAATGGAGCATCGTCTTGGTCGGGCGTGGACCTTCTTCTAAGTCTCACCGGCTGGGAAAATGTAGCCGGCCTTGAGAACCTTAGTGGAGCATTCAATGGTGCATCGAATTTGACCGAAGTACCAACTACTCTACCTGCTTCCGTAACGGATACATCATATATGTTCAAGGATGCATTGGTCTTTGATCAGGATCTGACAACATGGAATGTATCATCATGCATAAGCGTGACATCTATGTTTGCGGGAGCCGCGGCCTTTTCTGCCGATCTCAGTGGTTGGGCCTATACGCTGGGTCCCGTTTCCACATTTGATGACTTTTTTACCGAGACCACGTTTGGTATGGATGGGATTACCGATCCCACAATAAACTCGCCGAGGTCGCCGTTTTATACCGGCATACCGATTCCGCCGAATCCATACGTGCCTGCGGCGCCTCTGGTCGTATTCGACACGCCACCGAATCCTACAATCAAGGTTGGGACCAAAGTATTCGGCACGGTTGGCTCCGTGCTATACAGCCTCGACCCTTCCTATATCCGCATAGCGGAGTTAAGTAACGGTTCGTTTGTCGGTAATTTGTATAGGCCCTATATTTTATCTGCTTCTATTTCCAATAAGATCTACGGAGCACATACAAGCGGTTATTTATTCTCATACAATACGATTACAGGTGAGGTCGATCTCTCAGCCGGTCGTTATCAAGGAGTACCCACGGGTTACATGGCACTCGACACAAATGGCAATCTGTATTCCACAGATAGTTCTGGATATATTTATAAATTGGTTTATGCCTCCTCAACATTTTTAGTATTAAATACAGAGGCTGTTCTTCCTCCTATAACTGGCCCTATCAGTGTAATAGACGGAAATCTATATGGGGCCGACTCGGATAGTCGTTTAGTTCGTCTATCATTGCCCGACATATTTGTTGTTAGATCAGTAGCTATCGATATGGCCCCTACTTCACTCATAGTAGACTCATCTGAACAATCATACTTTTATGACACCGGTGGCCAAGCCCTTTGGTCGAATTCTCCTCTCACCAAGCTTCACGACTTTTCTGAGAATCCTCTTGACGGTACGCAGCCAGTCGGCCCCATTCTTATGGATCCCACAAAGCGAGTTCTATATGGAATATGTTCGGCAGGAGGGCGAGGAATCGGCACTGGTTTGCGTGGAGCCGGTACTCTGTTCTCGTTCGATCTAAATACGTCAATATATACGATACTTGTAAATTATATAGCCGGCGATGTAAACCGTGGTGAGAACCCCATCGATTTCTCGATCACAACCGAAACGGGCACCGCCTACGTGACAACACGATCATCGAGTACCAATATCCAGCCACGGATTGCTCCTAGAGTAGCCAATGGCTTCGGTGTCAATTCGGCGGAACTGCCTGGAGCCACAACGACCTGTTTCAATCACGGAACAAAAATTCTCAGCCTCATAAATGATATCGAGGCTTGGATCCCCGTAGAGAGCCTGAGCATAGGCGACCTGGTCATCACGTATCGCCACGGTCCTCGCCCTATAACACACATATTCAAGGGAGTCATGATTAATAATCCCGATGTTTGGCACACTTGCATGTACAAGGGCCAAATGGAAGGTTTCGATCCGCTTATCGTCACGGGCGGCCACGGTCTACTCGTAGACTATCTGACAGAGAAAGAACAGGTCAGACAACAAAAATTCTGGGGCCGCAATGAAGTCGTCATCGACGACAAAATAGTGATGCTTGCACCGGTCTCTGCCGAGTTTACTAAGATCACAGATCGGGATGTCTACACATATTATCACTTTGTGGTAGAAAATGACGGTGATGATGATCGGCGTTACGGAGTATACGCAAACGGCTTTCTCACGGAGACGCCGTCGAAGAATCAGGCGAACTCGAAGAACTTCAAGGACCATCCCATCTAGTGCTGTTGATTAGAAGTAATAATGTTAAGATTCCCATCAGGGGATCTTAACATTAGCTGTATAAGGATACCGGGACCCTTCTCCGGCAAGCCATAATTTTATTTGGATAATGTAGAAGATGGCATTTATGTCGCTGACCTTTGATCTTTCTGGTCCTGTAACTCTGCCGATAACTGGCAACTATACTGTAGACTGGGGCGATGGAGTCCTTACTAATAGCGCATCGGGCACGCCTTTAGCACCAGGGCCAGTGAAGATCACTGGAACCGTGACGAGTTTCGGTAATGGACAAACGACTTGGACTGGTGCGGATCGCCTTACCGCACTCACCGGTTGGGAAAATGTATCTGGTCTTATAAACCTCAGCGGAGCATTTAAGGAAGCAGTGAACCTGATATCTGTACCGGCTACTTTACCATCGACTGTTACGAATCTTTCGTATATGTTTCAGGGTGCTACGAACTTTAATGGGAACATATCAGGGTGGAATACTGCGGCCGTTACAGACATGTCATTTATGTTTTATGGTGCTACGGCCTTTAATGGGAATATATCAGGATGGAATACTGCGGCTGTAACAAACATGACGAGTATGTTTCAGAGTGCTACGGCCTTTAATAGTGACCTATCAGGATGGAATACTGCGGCTGTATCAAACATGTCGTATATGTTTTCAGGTGCTACGGCCTTTAATCAGAATATATCAGGGTGGAATACTGGGGCCGTTACAGACATGTCGTATATGTTTCAGAATGCTACGAACTTTAATGGAGACATATCAGGATGGATTACTGGGAACGTCACAAACATGTCCCGTATGTTTTCAGGTGCTACGAACTTTAATGGGAATATATCAGGATGGAATACTGCGGCTGTAACAAACATGTCGGATATGTTTTATAATGCTACGAACTTTAATAGTGACTTATCAGGATGGAATACTGGGAACGTCACAGACATGGCGGGTATGTTTAATAATGCTACGAACTTTAATCAGAATATATCAGGATGGATTACTGGGAACGTCACAAACATGTCATTAATGTTTTATGGTGCTACGAACTTTAATAGTGACTTATCAGGATGGAACACTGGGGCCGTGACAAGCATGTCATATATGTTTTATGGTGCTACGAACTTTAATGGGGGCATATCAGGATGGATTACTGGGAACGTCATAAACATGTCCAATATGTTTCAGAGTGCTACGGCCTTTAATAGTGACCTATCAGGATGGAATACTGGGAACGTCACAAACATGTCCCGTATGTTTCAGAGTGCTACGGCCTTTAATCAGAATATATCAAGATGGAACACTGTGAATGTGACAAACATGTCGGATATGTTTAATAATGCTACGAACTTTAATAGTGACTTATCAGGATGGAATACTGCGGCCGTGACAAACATGGCGGATATGTTTAATAATGCTACGAACTTTAATAGTGACTTATCAGGATGGAATACTGCGGCCGTGACAAACATGGCGGGTATGTTTTATAATGCATCTGCTCAGTACAGCAACGGTCTCCTAAAATATAACTATAGGAACTGGCCCTTAGCTAACGGTATAATCTCTACTCAATTTTTATTTATAGATGGAGTCGACAAAACTACAATGGATCCTAAATCGCCTTTTTATGTACCAGTGGTTCCTGGACAACCTATGACACTGACCTTTGATCTTTCTGGTCCTGTAACTCTGCCGATAGCTGGCAACTATACTGTAGATTGGGGCAACGGGATCTCCGTTACCAATAATCCATCGGGCACGCCTTTAGCACCAGGGCCAGTGAAGATCACTGGAACCGTGACGAGTTTCGGTAATGGACTATTGAGTTGGACTGGTGCTGATCGCCTTACCGCACTCACCGGCTGGGGTGATGTATCTGGTCTTGTAAGTCTCATCGGAGCATTTAGTGGTGCAACGAGCCTGACACAAGTGCCAACGACTTTACCATCGACTGTTACGAATCTGTCGTATATGTTTGCGGGTGCTACGGCCTTTAATGGGAACATATCAGGGTGGAATACTGGGAACGTCACAAACATGTCGGGTATGTTTTATGGTGCTACGGCCTTTAATAGTGACCTATCAGGATGGAATACTGGGGCTGTGACAGATATGAAGTTTATGTTTAATAATGCTACGAACTTTAATAGTGACCTATCAGGATGGATTACTGGGGCCGTGACAGACATGTCGTATATGTTTTATAATGCATCTGCTCAGTACAGCAACGGTCTCCTAAAATATAACTATAGGAACTGGCCCTTAGCTAACGGTATATTCTCTACTCAATTTTTATTTATAGATGGAGTCGACACAACTACAACGGATCCTAAATCGCCTTTTTATTTAGCTGCTATGACACTGACCTTTAACGGTTCTGGGCCTGTAACTCTGCCGATAGCTGGCAACTATACTGTAGATTGGGGCAACGGGATCTCCGTTACCAATGATCCATCGGGCACGCCTTTCGGGCAAGTGAAGATCACTGGAACCGTGACGAGTTTCGGTAATGGACAAACGACTTGGCCCGGTGCGGATCGCCTTACCGCACTCACCGGCTGGGGTGATGTATCTGGTCTTCTGAGTCTCAGCGGAGCATTTAGTGGTGCAACGAGCCTGACACAAGTGCCAACGACTTTACCATCGACTGTTACGAATCTGTCGTATATGTTT
>SXGQ01119706.1_pt1 | contig 21062 bp, 34 predicted proteins | sample 3178371 | NCBI WGS metagenome assembly SXGQ01 (sample SAMN11356859, study PRJNA531348) | freshwater metagenome | isolation source: freshwater sample F1-20 | place: China: Fuxian Lake, Yuxi | collected 2017-12-25 | reverse complement strand
ACTACCAGAGGTACCACTACTACTAGAAAGACCAGAAGTTGTGCCAGCTCCGCTAGCTCCAGCGACTCCCGAAGTTCCAGAGCTGCCAGAAATACCACTTTTTCCAGCATTTCCAAAGAGTCCATTATTTCCCGTTGTACCACTTGTACCACTAGAACCATTACTTCCCGCTACCCCGTTACTTCTAGACACACCATTTTCCCCGCTCACACCGCTGCTTCCCGAGGCACCAGTTTGTCCACTCACTCCAGCTGCTCCATTTGTCCCGTTTTTTCCACTGCCTCCAGAAACGCCACTACCCCCGCTTACGCCAGAACCTCCATTAGCTCCGTTAGAGCCACTGCCACCGCTCACACCGCTGGTACCGCTAGAGCCAGAAGTTCCCGAAACACCATTGGATGCAACAGCACCGCTCGAACCCGATGTACCGTTTGTTCCATTTGAGCCAGAGGTTCCAGAAACACCATTAGACTGCCCCGCACCACTTGAACCTGATGTTCCCGATGTGCCAGAAACGCTAGAAACAGTGCTAGCCCCAGAAGCTCCCGAAGCCCCATTAACCCCGCTAGTACCAGCCGAACCATCAGTGCCACTTAAACCACTTACTCCTGAAGAGCCAGAAGTTCCATTAGAACCACTTGTTGCTGATACTCCCGAGCTACCACTAGTCCCATTTGAACCTTGACTTTGAGCAGCACCACTGGAGCCTGATGTCCCGCTGGTTCCCGAGCTACCACTTTGCCCACTTACGCCTTGTGTTGGCGTTGCACCACTGGAACCTGATGTTCCAGAAGAGCCAGCTGTACCGCTAGAACCGCTAGAAGGTGTGGTAACGGCAGCACCGTTTGTTCCACCAGTTCCGCTAGAACCTGATGTACCGCTATTACCAGATACACCAGCAGCACCCGTAGAGCCTGACGTGCCAGAGGAGCCAGCTGTAGCAGATGTACCGCTTGAACCGCTTGTATTTGACACCCCTGATGTTCCAGCAGTACCAGCCGTAGCATTAGTACTCTCTCCAGAGGTTCCAGATGTTCCATTAGAGCCATTTGTTGCACTTGTACCGCTTGAGCCACTGGTTCCCGATACTCCTGATGTGCCATTGCTAGTACCACTAGTACCAAAAGAGCTGGCTTCGCCTGAAGAGCCACTGGTTCCCGAGCTTCCGCTCGTTCCTGATGTTCCACCAGATTCTCCAGAGGTACCCGTAGACCCACTATCCCCTGACGTTCCAGAAGAGGCAGAAAGACCAGAAGAGCCAGAAAGCCCGTTTGTTCCACCACTCTCTCCGCTTGTTCCTGATGTTCCAGTAGAGCCAGATTGACCATTAGTACCAGAGGAACCGTTTGTACCACTAGTACCAGAAGAGCCGCTAGAACCCGCTGTACCAGAGCTTGCACTTTGACCACTAGCTCCCGCAGTGCCTGAAGTCCCTGAAGTGCCCGTTGTACCGCTTGTTGCAGAGGAGCCAGAGTTACCAGAGCTACCTGAAGTTGCGGAAGTGCCCGAAGAGCCTGATGAAGCCGAAGTACCCGTTGTTCCGCCCGTTCCAGAAGTACCAAAAGCACCCGTAAGATTTACTTCCCAGCTAGTGAAAGTGCCACTCCCCTCAAAGAAATAAGGTGTAACAACCATCTGACCATTAGCGGGATTGTATGATACAACCCGACCAATTATATAATCAGTAGAGCTGTTACTCAACTGTACAAAGTCATTTGCTTTGTAGGCTAGTCCAGTATTAGTAGTTATGGTTATGTTAGAGTAACTAGGCATTTATATCTTCTGAAATTAGAGCACATTTTAAGTTAGAGGAAGTGTTATCGAAGTGCTACTTGTTCCAGAAAACTCCGCTGTATTTCCAGAGGTTCCAGCACTTCCGCTCGTAGCAGCTGTTCCTGAAGAACCAGAGCTTCCAGAGGTTCCCGAAGAGCCGTCCGTTCCACTTGAGCCAGATGTTCCTGACGTACCAGAGGAGCCAGATGTACCACTTGAGCCTGATGTGGCTGACGTTCCGCTTGAGCCCGAGCTGGCTGACGTTCCCGAAGACCCAGAGGTTCCTGAAGTTCCGTTTTCACCAGATGTACCACTGGAGCCATCCGTAGCAGCCGTACCTGATGAGCCAGCCGTACCCGATGTTCCTGACGTTCCAGAGCTACCGCTTGATGCAGAGGTACCACTTGAACCATCTGTTCCGCTAGTTCCAGAAGAGCCAGCAGTACCTGATGTTCCAGAAGAACCTGACGTTCCACTAGAGCCATCTGTTCCACTTGACCCCGAGCTTGCTGATGTACCACTAGAGCCGTCTGTACCAGCAGTGCCTGATGTGCCAGAGCTTCCTGAAGATGCGCTAGTACCTGAAGAGCCATCTGTACCCGAAGTTCCGTTTACTCCACTTGTTCCAGAGCTTCCATTTGAACCTGAAGTGCCCGAAGAACCGTCTGTTCCGCTTGTTCCAGAAGAGCCCGAGCTGGCTGATGTACCACTAGAGCCGTCTGTTGCACTTGTCCCTGAAGAACCTGAAGTTCCAGAGGTTCCAGAGGTTCCACTTGAGCCATCTGTCCCAGAGGTACCTGATGTTCCAGAAGAGCCTGATGAAGCCGAAGTACCTGAAGAGCCAGCAGTACCACTAGTTCCATTTACACCACTTGTTCCACTCGTTCCGCTAGGAGGTGTGAATGTTGTTTGTGCGTATGAATAATTACTTGTTCCTTCTGTGTAGAATGTAATATCCTTTGTACTACCTCCATTATGTTCAACATAAATTTGGCAGTATAGTCGGTCTGTTGAATTGAGTGCAGTTTGACCAAGAAATAAATCACAGAAAAACTCCTTTATAACATTAGAAGCCATTGACTCGGTATCAAGGTTAGTTGTACCAAGAAGCGTTGATGTACCTCCAATAGTGTATTTATATAATTCTACATCTACTGCAACTGTATCATTACCATTTATTGAAAAATGTAAAACCCATGCCCATAGACCCGAAGGAAGTAGTGTTACATTCGGAACACCCGAATCCGTTGCGTAGGTCGCAAAGAGAGTTCTTGTATTTCCCGCAATACTCGTTGTAACTGTTTGTTCAGTTCCACCAGTAGGGTCTGGAGACCATTCTTTATATGTAGGAGTACCGAAAGCACTGTTTGTGTTGTTAGATTGATTTAGATAATATACTTGTCCACCCGCAACTCCATTTTGTCCTGATGTTCCAGAGGAACCAGTGTTTCCTGATGTTCCAGCTGTTCCACTAGATGCGCTTGTTCCGCTTGTTCCAGATGAACCAGAGGTACCTGAAGTTCCACTTTCTCCGCTTGTTCCAGAGCTTCCTGATGTGCCAGATGTTCCACTAGAACCGTCTGTTGCACTAGTCCCAGATGAACCAGAGGTTCCTGATGTGCCTGAAGAGCCACTGGAGCCAGAAGTACCAGATGTTCCTGAAGAACCGCTTGTTCCAGAGGAGCCAGAGGTACCTGAAGTTCCTGAAGTACCGCTTGTTCCGCTTGTGCCACTTGTTCCTACGCACAAACCATTACTTGTTATTATTAAAAATGGTGAAGCAGGGTCTATAACAGAACCGCTTTCAGCACAAAAAGTAACTGATTCCCCATCGTTAACTGTATCATTTACAGTTGCGCCTGAACAATCTTTATATGAAAAAGGATATGGCCCTTGTGGTGGAGATGCTGCTGGAGCAGTTACTGTATAACTTAAACAAGAAACACCATTTGTGCCACTTGTTCCAGAAGTACCAGAACTGGCTGATGTTCCTGACGAACCTGACGTACCGCTGGTTCCTGAAGAAGCAGAGGTGCCAGATGTTCCTGAAGAACCATCGCTAGCGGAGGTTCCAGCTGTTCCAGAAGTACCACTAGACCCGTCTGTACCTGATGTTCCAGAGGTACCGCTTGAGCCGTCTGTACCAGAAGTACCAGAAGTTCCAGATGAGCCATCGGTTCCCGATGTACCGCTAGAGCCATCTGAGCCTGAAGAGCCATCTGTACCAGAAGTGCCAGAAGAACCCGAACTGGCTGATGTGCCAGAAGTACCACTAGACCCGTCTGTTCCTGATGTTCCACTTGAGCCATCGGTTCCCGAGCTTCCAGAAGTTCCAGATGTACCGCTAGAGCCGTCTGTGCCTGAAGAGCCATCTGTACCAGAGGTTCCAGAAGAACCCGAACTGGCTGATGTGCCAGAAGTGCCACTAGAGCCGTCTGTTCCCGATGTTCCGTTTTCACCAGAGGTTCCCGAAGTACCTGAAGAACCATCGGTTGCGGAGGTTCCAGAGCTTCCAGAAGCACCAGAGGTGCCAGAGGTACCGCTAGAGCCATTTTCTCCAGAAGTTCCAGAGGAGCCATCCGTACCTGAAGACCCGTCTGTACCCGAAGTACCTGAAGAGCCATCGGTTCCTGACGTACCACTAGAACCATCCGTACCTGAAGACCCGTCTGTACCTGAAGTGCCAGAAGAACCATCGGTTCCAGATGTTCCAGAGCTGCCCGATGAGGCTGATGTACCAGAAGAACCATCGGTTCCTGAAGTTCCGTTTTCGCCTGAAGTTCCAGAAGAGCCATCTGTTCCTGAAGTACCCGTTTCTCCACTTGTTCCAGAGGAGCCGTCTGTTCCAGATGTGCCAGTAGCTCCCGATGTACCAGCGGTTCCAGAAGAACCACTCGTTCCAGAGGTTCCAGAAGAACCGTCTGTTCCAGAAGAGCCATCTGTTCCAGATGTACCAGCAGTTCCATTTTCACCACTAGTGCCTGAAGTGCCATTTTCACCAGAAGTACCTGATGAGCCATCGGTACCTGAAGTACCTGAATCTCCACTTGTTCCAGAGGAGCCGTCCGTCCCAGTAGTCCCAGAGCTTCCGTCTGTACCACTTGAACCTGATGTACCGCTTGTTCCAGAGGAGCCGTCCGTTCCAGAAGTGCCAGAGCTTCCGTCTGTACCTGAAGTTCCGTTATCACCACTGGTACCGCTAGAGCCATCGGTTGCTGAAGTACCAGATGTACCAGCTGAACCGCTTGTAGCAGATGTTCCAGAGGTTCCATCTATTCCAGATGTTCCATTGCTTCCATCAGTTCCAGAAGTTCCGTTTTCGCCACTGGTGCCCGAAGTTCCGTTTTCGCCAGAGGTTCCTGAAGAACCATCTGTACCTGAAGTTCCCGTTTCTGCGCTGGTACCGCTAGAGCCATCGGTTCCAGATGTGCCACTAGAGCCAGAACTACCTGATTCTCCAGATGTTCCACTTGCTCCAGATGTTCCAGAAGTTCCAGATTCTCCGCTAGAACCAGATGTTCCAGAAGAGCCGTCTGTTCCAGATGTACCCGTTGTACCTGATTCCCCAGAAGTTCCTGAAGAGCCATCAGTGCCAGAGGTACCAGATTCTCCACTAGAACCAGATGTTCCGCTAGTTCCTGAAGAGCCTTCTTGACCAGAAGTACCGTCAATGCCTGAAGTTCCGTTTTCACCGCTTGTACCAGAGGTTCCTTCAAATCCACTTGTTCCTGAAGAGCCGTCTGTAGCTGATGTACCGCTAGAGCCAGAGCTACCGCTTGCTCCAGAAGTACCAGAAGAGCCATCCGTTCCTGATGTACCCGATTCACCACTAGTTCCAGAAGTACCGTCTATTCCACTTGTTCCATCTTGTGCTGATGTTCCAGACGTGCCAGAAGAACCGTCAGTTCCCGAAGTGCCAGTTTCACCAGAGGTTCCGCTAGAACCGCCTGCACCAGAAGTGCCACTTTCTCCAGAAGTTCCGCTAGAACCGTCTGCACCAGAAGTGCCACTTTCCCCAGAAGTTCCTGATTGACCAGATGTTCCAGATGTACCAGAATCACCGCTAGTACCGCTAGAGCCAGAATCACCGCTAGTCCCAGAAGAACCAGTTAAACCTGAAGTCCCTGAAGAACCTGAAGAACCATGTGTTCCTGAAGTCCCAGCAGTACCAGAAGTACCTGACAAAGCACTTGTTCCAGAGCTTCCACTATTTCCGCTAGTACCAGAATTACCGCTAGTTCCCGAGCTACCAAAGCTTGTGCCACTAGTTCCCGCAGAACCAGTACCGCTTCCAGCACCACCGCCTATAAAACCGAATCCGTCACCTCCTAGAAATGTTGTACTCATGGATTTAAATATTTTATGATAGTCTTAAAACGCAAAAACCAAACCTATTACGTTCAATAATTTGTTTGGTGTTATAACTTATAAATCCAAAAGCACAGCTTCCTATCATGTTACTTCCAATTTTAAGACTTCTTCTAACTGAAATTTTTTAACTAATTGACCATTACTAAATAAAAAGTAGTTTACCTCATCAGAATCATCTCTGTTTAAATAAACTCCTATTTCAACATCTTTTGAACTAAGTTCTACTTCAAAGTTTTCAATAATATTTTTTATTTGTGGAGGAACTACGAAAGAATACATTTTTAAATCAATCTTTACTCCCAAAATTTCCAAAATTCCTACGCTTTTAACGGGCGCATAATTGTGGCAAATTTTATAACCCACTTTTCTTTCTAGGTCTCCACTTTCATTAATCTCTCCGTCGTCAAAAAGGTGTAAAAGAAGAGAAACTTTATCCTCTTCAATCATATCCTTTTTTGCAAATCTTTTAATGGCTTTACTAAAAATTTTGTTTGTTTCGTTTGTGATGAAGTCTTGCATTTTTATGGTTTTTTTGTTTTAATTATAATTTGGATTTTGCATCCTCTTCGGCTTCCTCTTGGGTAGCTCCTTCGCCTTCAGCAAGAACTACTCCGTCTTCTGAAAGTAAACTAATCAAAAACGTTCCGTCTTCTTTGCGTTGAGGCTCTGATACGATGTAGTTTGCCATAGTTTTTATTTTTATTGATAAGAAATTACTAATTCAGCAACACCTGAAGCTGCACTAACAGTAAAGCCATCAATTGGCTGACTAATACTTGGTGCCGTAAGTGTGATACCTTCTCCAACTGCAAACTCTACAGCAGAGGAAGGTGTACCTTGAAAGCTACTGCTTCCAGAAGCGGTTACAGTTCCACTTCTACAAATGACACTTACCCTTACGACATTATCCGAAGAAGAAATCGTCAGGCTTCCTGATGAAAGAGTTTGTGTATGTACGTTCGTTGCTCCCATTTTGGGTTATTTTAAGTAGCTTTTTAAATTGTTTTTATATTCAAAAGGCAAAGGAGTGCTCAAAAAGCCACTCTTTACCCGAATATAGCCCTTGATATCAATTACGATATCTTTTGCAGCCACACTTAACGTCACCAAATCTACGATATTTTTGGCAATTAATTGAGGGTCAAAAGAAAAGTTGAATTGAATATTTGTTGACTGCTTGGGTTTTATTGTTATGTCCTTGATTTCGTTTACATTACCAACTTTAATTCCGTTGATAAACACATCAAGATACATTTGAGTTACAACAGCCTCTACATTTGAAGCATTAAAAATTAAGGCTGAAATGTCCAGCGATACCTTGTCTTTTTTAAACTCTCTAATACGAACTCCAGTAACCTGATAGGTGATATCCTTTATAAAATCTACTTGTTTTAAGTAGTATCTATATAAAGCATAACCAATTAATCCTAGACCCGCTAGTACTGATATCGTTTTTAGAGCTTTCATCGTCTAGCAATTAATGCAATTAAAAGGATGGCACCCAATCCGATACCTCCGTAGATTAAATAATTTTTCATTTTTGCTTGAGAGGCAGCTTCTTCAGGAGAAAGACCAGCTTGAAGACCCGCTAGTTCTTGTTGTGCTTTTCCAACTGATACATCACTTAGCTGGGTAAGTGTTGAAAGGGTTTGCTCACGCTCCCTTAATGTTTTAGACTCCAATTCTTTTCTTTCGCAATCTTGCTGTATTTGTGCCCTTTTATAATCAGCTAAAATTTGATTAGTTTCTTTTATCTGTGTTTTAATATTCAGCGTTTGCTTTTGTTTTAAGAGAAGCTGCAGCTCATTATTAATGACGTCAATACTTTTTTGAACATTTTCGCAGTCGTCAGGTAAATTTTCAAACTTAGTTTTAGCCCAGCTTGAATATTTTTCAATTTTTTTCTTACGGCTACCAAAAAGATTGAAAAAATCTTCTCCTCCCGTATAGTTTTTATACGCCCATTTGTCATCAGCGAATTCTCTCAAGCCCAAACGACTAGGGGCTAACGCACCCAGTTCATTATTTTCAATCATGTCAATTGCCATAAATTACTTTTTAATCGTTCTAAATATAAGAATTGCTGCAACTGCAATACCCCCTATCAAAAGCCAATTTATAGGCTTTTTTGTAGGTGCTGCTAAATTATCCCCGTTAGCAACATTTTGAGCTACGTCGCTCAATGATACCCCAGTTGGAGCGTTGTCTGTTACCGTTCCCGCTTTAACTACGGGTAGAGGGGCTTGTGCAATCGTTTGTGGAGATGGTGCTTTTTGTAAATTAGTGCTAGCCGTATCCATGCCAGTTTTTAAGTCTTTTGCTTGAGCCTTCATCACTCCAATCCACTTTGATAACTGGGCTATTTCAGCTTTTACTTGCTTTGATTTTACTGGTTGAGACTGAAGAGTTTTCAGTTGCAGTTGAGCTTGACTAATCATAGCTTGTTGTGAAGCAAAATCGTCCAATAAAGGGAATTTAGTAGCCCACTTATTAGAAGCTGCTTGTGCTCTTCTAGCTTGAGTTTTCTTTGTTATTGCAACCACTCCCGCTGTTGGTGCTAAAAAAATAGGTGCTGGCATAATTTATACTTTATAGGTTATCCCCTTTGTTGCTAATTTTTTGTTTAATTCTCTTCTTTCTCCTTCATCTAGTTCGTCTGATATCGCTTTATATAGATTACCCGTGACATCCCCAGTCCATATACCACACTGGTCGTATGTACGAACACCATATGCAGACACAAGAGCAGCAAAGTCAGTATTATTTTTCAATTGATTAAATATGCCAGCAACTAACTTTCCACTTCCGCTAAATGTGCCCGCCCATCCTAAAAGGGGGTCACTCATATCAAAAACATTCTGTTTTGAATCGCAACCATCAAATTGTTGTTGAATTACGTCTGCCCAAGCTTTATATTGAGAATTAGCAAATGATTTTTTTACTCCTTGTGTTTGTAATTCTTTTAATTCTTGGTCAATATCTTTGGTTGTTTTTGACTCTTTAGCTTTATCAGCTGCACCTTTAATTCCTTTGTATACTTTATTAAGGACAATATATCCAACTACACCTAACCCTATGACAAAAACGCCTTTTGCCCATGACGGTAAATCTCTATAAAAGCTGTACTTCTGTGCCATTTTTAATTATTTAGCATAAACATCCTTGAGTTTGTATTCTTGAATGTAATCTCTTATAAATTTATCAATAATATCATATCGCTGCTTATTCTGGTCTGTTGGGTGTCCAACAAATGTGCTGGTAAAAGCCTGATAAGCTTCTCTGATGGGATAGCCTAAACCAAGATAAATGGTTAAGCCGTTCAGGTCAGCTTCTGTTTCATCTGAAATGTCTGAATTCAAATAAAAATGACTGAACTCATGAAGCAAAATAGCCATACGCATCGGTATGGTATATTCACGGAAAGCTTGTTGCGATACTTGAATTCTACCATTTTTTGTGCTGATTCGTGCTGGGGTTGACATTTTCTCCCCCTTAGAATTAATTATAAATGGCAAATATTCAATCTTGAAAGCCCCTACTGAACTAAGATAATCTTTTGGTGCTGATAGCCAGCCAGCATTGTAAGAAAACTTTTGAGCAAAAGCCACAAAATTTCTTACGGCAAAGGTATCCATTTTAGTCTTTGGAAGGGTGATATCCAAATCCTCTTTCTTAATACTTAAAACTGTAAAACTTGGGTCTTGCCCTTTAGGAAGATTACCGCTTTTTTTATTAAAAATCTCAAGTTTCACTACGCTGGGAGAGAGGGGCATTCTCACAAATAGTTCTTCTACCCCATTAATATTCTTTTGTCTGTCTGTAAAAACGGTGTTAGCTTGATTAGGGTCAAAAACTCGCAAAACCATATCTTGAGGTGCTGTAGTTTGCACTATCACCTTAATCATAATAGGCTCATATCGTGTCCAAAGCGTGTAAGTCATGTTAAATGGATACGGGCTGTTTTACTCTATTTAAATCAACTTCATAACGACCTTTTGTAAGGTCTTTTGCCTTCTCTACTACCCTTCTAGAATACTTATTAGGCTTCAGAACAATATCGTATTTTTTACGTAGCGGGTCTGAATAATTACTTAATTCCTCTTGATTAACGTCCTTAACTACATCTGATGCATTTTTAGGATTATTTGACATGTATCCCATTTTGTGCAAAACATGCATAGCAACTGCACCGACTAGAAGACCCACAAAAAATTGACCATACTTCATAGTAATCAGTTTTTCTTTTTAAACATTTTTACTGCAACAACAGCTAAAATTATTACACCGCCAGCTATTAGAAGGGTAGATACTGGAAATCCTAAATAAGTTTTTTTCATTTCTTTTTCTTTTACCTTTTTTAAAGTCTGCTGTACTTCTTCATTCAAGGTGCCATTTAGAGGAAAAATACCTTTTGTTTTTTCCCTAGTTAGCCAGTCCGAAAATTTTAAAGTACCTCCTTCATCTCTATAAATTTTATACAATTGGTTTGCAGTTAAATCTTTGTCTTTAACCGTGTTTTCCATTATGTGGTTTTTTTTTGTTTAAAATGTTCCGAACGGCTTAAACACTGGAGTTGTTCCAGATGTGGGAGCCGCTACCATTGGGAATCTTTTCTGGTTATATTTTAAAATGAGTTTATCAATATCTGAATTAGAATCGATAGTTTTTTTGCCAATAAGTTTTTCTAACGCAGCTTCCGTTTCTGCTCCAAACTGTCCATCTGCTCCAAATCTAGGAAGAAGAGTTGGTTCAATTTTTAAAATCCATTGCTGAACAGAGGATACCAATCTGCCAGAGCTTCCTTTTTTAAGGGGGTAGCCACTGCTTGGTTTCGGTTTGGGAATAGGGGTGGGAGTTACATCAGGTTTACCCTTTTCAGGTTCTGATGCTTGCGCCTTTGGCTTTTGAAAATATCTAAAAACAAAATAAGCACCTACCAATGCAAGTGCTCCAGCAACTATTTTAGTAACATTTTTTGCCATTATTCATCAGTTTTTGGAAGTATTACAGAGGTTACTAGACCGCCTATTAAAGCACCTACAATCGCTGAAGAAATGAGGTTGTAGTTTCTTGTTAAGCCAATTAAGACACCGCCAGCCATACCGATAAGACCCCCGTTAATAAGCCCTTTTCTCCTTTTCATGTCCATAGATGTAGAGCTTGATTTTAAGTTTTTGAGCTTTTCCAGTATCTGTTTTGCCTCTGCCATTTAGGGTAATTTAGGAATGTCTATTTTAAATTTTTCTGTTTTGTTAGCAGCACATGCACAAGCCGTTTGCATGTCTTCGCTACATTGACCAGCAAAGCTAGCATAATATGCGTCTTTATTTGGTAAAGGCTGATTTACACCTCTGTCATATATGTTAGGTACAAGATTAAGTGCTGGGATTTCAATCGGCTGTTTCAAAGCTGGTTTTTCAATGTCAGGCATTACATAGTCCGTTGGGACAAAAGTAGGCTTAGTTCTTTTGCTCAAATCTTGCACGGTCACTGGCGTTTTCTGCCCTCCATTACTAGTTGGAGCTTGAGGAGCACCAGTACCTTTAATAACGGGAGCTCCTGAACCACCTGAACCAGCTGGTAAATCCTCCTTTTTTAAGGGTTTCTTCTTACCCATAAGCAGATAATAAGCGGCTAAACCTATTACTGCGAGAACTAAAATATCTCTTGACTTCATGACTTATTTTTTTCTGGTTGCAAAATAAATTCCAATACCAACGATTGCAGCTACGCCCAAACCAATAGCTATCCATGCACCCGTGCTCAATCCACCTTTCCCTCTTGCCCCTTGTTGGTTTCTTATGTCATCTTGATATTGCTGAATTACCAAACCCTCTTGCGCAATTCTGTTAGCTTTGTTTTGTGTTTGGGTATTAATCTTTGTAAGACCAATGTTTACAGCTGTATCAACATTTTCTTTAGTAAGAACATTTTCTTTAAAAAAAGTTCCAATAGAAGATAAAACTTTACCAGCTCCAGTCTTATCCTTTTTTGTTTTTATTTTTCCAGTATCAATACCTTGCTTCACAGCAAGACTCAATTGTTGGGTACCCCCATTATAACTCTGAAATCCTTCCATGCCCGTGAAGGAAAAATCATCAAGCCCAGTAAATCCCATTTCCTGACCAACAAAAGAGGAAAATTCATCCCCAGCAGATTTTGCATTTCCAGACAAAAGTGAAGCTAATTCTTTTTTGAAGTTAGCACTCTTACCTGATGCAAATAAAGCAGCAGAAGTTATTTCTGCATCTGTTGCATTTTGTGGAACCTCAACTCCATTTCTTTTAAGAAGACGAACAAGCGCATCCTTATCGTTGACTACTTGATATGCGAGTAAGCTTCTTGTTATTTGTAAAGCATCTAAAGCCATATTTTACTTTTTAGTAGTTAAGATTGCAAAAGCAATCAATACAGCACCAGCCAGAACCATTAAGCTAGTTTCTGTAGTAATTTTTTTATTTTCCTGAAGTTGTTGAACAGCAGCCAGCTGACCAGTAAAGTTCATATATGTAGCTAGTTCTGTTGGCTTTGCTAAATTCTTTTCTTCCTCTTTTTTGGCTAGCCTTTTTTCAAAGTATTCCATGAAGAGTTCTTTGTCAGGATTATTTTCGATGATTTCCATCAAAACTGGCTCACCTTCATAACTAACTAGCTGCTGCAAAACTGAAGCAAGATTCTGGTCTTTATCAAACTCATACCCGTATTTGTGGGCAAGAGATTTAACAAAGTATGGATTTGAAGCAGCGGTGTAGCTATATAAATTTGGTCTTGAATTTGACATACAACAAATTTAACTATTTCAATGTAAAAAAGGGCGAAGCAAGAGAAAATCCCGCTTCAGCCCCTTTTATTATTTTCCGCTGATATTAGCGTGCAGCTGGTCTGATAATCTTTGGACTACCATATTGCTTGCTAACTGGGTTACCACCCAATCCACGAGCAACGTTGATTGTATCAGAAGGATAGAACTGGAACTGAACGCTGGTAGAAGCGAAGATTTGGAATGTCAGCTTAGTAAAGCCGTCAATTCTAAATGGTTGCTTCAGGTCAACGATACCAGACTGGTTCTGATATGGGTCAACAACTGGTGTCAAGATTTTTACCGCTTGGTTACCGTTTGCATCTTGAGTAGTCAGCGTAATGGGTTGAAGCACTTGGCTTGTAGTACCATTTACAGAGCTAATCAGGGTACTTCCAATTGTGAAAGGGCTGATGCTTGACTGATTTAACAAGTTGTAATAAGTAACGTTAGAGAGGTTAGAAGTGATTGTTACGTTGCTAACAGTCAAAGAACCGCCAGAGAAACCAGCGTTGTTCAAATAAATGTAAGCACCGAAAATATCAATTGTAACCGCAGCGTTAGAAGCGTTAGAAACGGTGATGATGTAAGGCTGTGAGCGCATGAGAGAGGGAGCAGCAGCAGCGGGTGCAGCAGCACCTTCGCCTTCAGCAGCAAACCAGTTATTCATGTCACCAGCAAAATACATATCGTCGTCAATAAAGCCGTCTACGCCGACAAACTGTTCGTTCACTGAACGATTTGCCATCTGAAGATAGCGTTGGATTGAACTCATTTTACTGAATTTTAATTTTTAGATGAATTTGATTACAAAACCAATTCAATTGTCTTCTAATTAGCTACCTACTTTAGCTCTGTCCAGCATAGGCTTCACAGCCAGCATATAAAGAGCTACACCAGCGGTAACTACTAAAACGTCTCCAACAATTTTCTTAAAGTTCATTTTGAACGAATTTTGGGTTAAAAATTTTGTTTTGCCCGATTTCAGAATCAAGGCATTGTAAATTTAGTATTCGTTTTCAATACGGCGCATACTTTTTCAAGAATTTTTTTTTATTTTCTTGTACACATTCGCACATGTTGAAATTGTGTAGAAATTTCAATAAAAAAGCCCCTGACAAGAATGAAAGGGGCGATTTATGGGGTGTAGGTCAGAAAAACTATTGAAAATACTGTACTTGTAAGCGGCTAACTACCTCTGCTTTAGCTGTTTCAGCGTTATGTTTCTTTTTTCCATTCTCTCTCTGAACTAAATATGATTTTAAAAGCTCATTATGCTTTTCATTTACATACTGTTCGATTCCAGATAAAATTTGGTCTTGACTTAATTCACCTCTGATTTTTTCTTCGTCCATATCAACGTATAAGAAGAAACGATTATTCCCTTTGTGATATTCATTGTTAACGATAATTTCTGCTATTCGCATCATTTCGTATTTGTCGGGGAACTTGTTTTTATGTCTTTCAACACTCTCTACGTTCTTATGGAATCTCATCAAATTCATATTACCCCATATTTTGGTATTAATACGACCTAATGATTGATAAGAAAGAACAATATCTAATCCAGCATGACGGTTAGTTGCAATAGCCCCGACCAAATCGTGTGGTAAATGGTCTCCTATAAACTTATTTATATCTTCAATAAGTAATAAACCGTTTTGAAATCTATTCAACACATAAAAAAGTGCGTTAGCCCATTCATCTAGGGTCATTCTCCTTCCGTCAGGATGAAAAGGTCTAATTCTACGGATTTCTATTTGCGGGTGAACTGTATAAAGTGGAACGTCATTTAGGGAAAGGGCTGGAACACCGTATACACCATACTCATCGTTTACATCCATTATCAATGACTTCCGACCACGAACGCCTTTATAGGGGTCTCCCATTACGTACCCGTTCATTAAAATCATATGTTGATAGCTTTTGCCTACGCCTTTTTTCCCGCAAGCTGCCATCAATAAGGGTTCTCTTGCCATGTTACTTTTTCTTCGTCAATTTTTAATTCTCCTGATTTTAAGGTCATTTCAATTCTTGCCGAATCACGGTATATTGAAAAAGATAAAGTTCTAATTTTTGTTTCACATAGAGTGAAATCATAATCAACTTTAAAAGAATCTTGTTTTTTTAAAAAGGTTGGGTGGACTTCACAGTTACGAACAAATATTTCAAAATTTTCTGGCTCTTCAGGAAATATAAAATTATCCGTTTCATCCCCTAAAACTGACAACATATTTATAAACTGCTCTTTAAAAGCAATCCACTCCTTACTCTTTATCCGCATCGGCATTTTGTGTCTTATATTTTTTTTGAAAAGGGGAAATTCTTTTCATGAAAGCATCTTGAGTTTCTTTATCCCCCATCAAATCAATTATAGTTGTTAATTTACCGATAGCAAAGGCTGCATCATCATCATTTTCAAAATAGAATTGATATCCTTCGCTGTGCCCATTAAAGAATTGCAAAACTTCTTTTTTTGTTTTGAAACGTAAGGTTTGATGAATATCGCTCATATCTGATATGTGATAATAGTCGTCTATATAATTGATAACCTTATCGTCACAAGAGACATATTCTTTATCTTCCCATTTATCGGGTTCAGATATTTCTGTCGTATCCCCATAACGATAGTGTACCTTTAAGTAATCGGCTATTTCTTCTAATTCTTTAAGCATAAAATGTTTTTAGAATTAATCTAATCCTTCAATTTTATCTTTATCTTTTTCCTTAGTTTCTCTTAGTACGATTGCTTCAGCTATTTGCTCTTCATCCATTTTTAAATAATCTTTAGGCTTGCGACCTCTTTTACCAGTTTTTTTGCTTTGCATAGCCGTTTCATATGAAGCACCCCCTTGTGTTTTTTCAAAAGCCTGCTTCATTTGCTCATCCTTTTTTCTGGCTGCAATAGCTTTAGCCCGTCCAGATTCTGGAACTTTATGAGCTTGTACTGTAGCCGCCATAACAGTTTCATTATCCTCGAAATTAAACCTTTCAGAACTATGATTAGGCTCTACAAATTGTGGTTCGACTGTCGGTGTAGGCTTACTTGGTTTTGGACTTGGCGTGGGAGAAACTGGGGTAGGAGCTCCATTTTCTTTAACCGCTTGCGTATACTCTTTTATTACATTGAGCATTTCATTCATGGAACTTCTTACTTGAGAAACAATGATAGCTTTTAACCCCACGTCTTTGACAATTAAAAAGCCTAAATATTGCTCGTCGGTCATTGCAGCACCTCTTTTCTGCAAGACCCTTGTTAGAACTGGGGTTACCTCTTTTTTGAACTCTTTACTTACTGTTAAGGTGTCTTTATTCTGCTCATTAAATTCTTCAATAAACTCTCCAGCAGTGATTGTTTTTCCATAATCGTATGGAATTTGCACCGATAAATCAATATCACCTTCGGCAACCATTTTTCTCAATTTTCTTTGAGAAATCTGAAGCCATTTATTGCCAAATACGTGCATTTGCTCGTACCCGTCAACTAGTAATTTAGCCACATTTTCGGCTCCCATTTTCAGCTCTGATTCAGGCACATTGTTCAGGGCTGGATTGATGGGAGGGGGAGCAGAAGAAGAAGCACCCATTCCGCCACCCATACCTTCATTTAGCATACTGTAAGGGTTTTCATTTGCCCTAACTGCATTTGGCTGATAACTTGGCTCTGGAATTGGATTGGATACTTGAGCAGGATTTGCCGTAACGGACATGGTTGTATACGGCTTTTCATTTACCACATCAATAAACGGATTATAGCTGCGCTGCTGATTTACTGGAGCGGGTTGCTGCTGTTGTTCTTGCTGGTTATTTTCTTGATTGCTCATATGTTATCTCTTGTGATGTTGTGTAATTTTTTATTTTTTTATCTAGTTCTTTTTTAATTTTTAAAAACTTTTTATCCTCTTCATCTATTGGATTGAAGTTTACAATCTCTCTTCTGTATTTACTCAATAATGACTTGTTTTTATACTTAAATATGTGTTTTTGAATGTCTCCAAGTGTTGTAACATTATATAAGTAATAAACGCAAAGTCCAATTGCGTATTTATAATTTGCCCTTTTGTATCTCCCAAAAAACAAATCTTCGAATTCAATATTAAAAGCTTTGGCTACTTCGGTGATAATAAATTTTTCATACTGATTTAAGCTATCCCCTAAATCTTTAGGGTCATAAAGTCGCAAGAGCATAGAAGTAGCTTTTAGCCCCCTGACTTCAATACTTTTATTTAAATCTTCAAGTATTTGAATAATCGCTGACGATTCGTTCTGCATTTAATAATGTTTAACATATCAAATATATTGAAATCTGTTGAAATTTACCAGTTTGGTATAATTTTTTTGAGTTTAGGAGCGTTGTCTTTAAACCATGTTTTGTCAATAATTCTCAAGACAATTTTGGGATGATACTTTGCCATACGCTTAATCTTAGTTTTGCTTTTGGCATCCATGTAGCCTTTTACTTCAAAGAACTCTATGGCACCAGATGGGAAAGTGACCATAAAATCGGGTTTGTAGTTATTCGTTCCTCGTTTGATTCCCTCAAACCAGAATGTTGTTGGCTCATGCAACCACTCTTGAATATGCCCATACTTTTTCATAAATTCAAGATAAAGAGCATAGCGATACTCCCATCGGCTACGATAAAAGTTTCTTTTGCCCCCTATTTCAGCCCAGTCTTGTTTCCAAGTGGCTCTTCCGTTTTTTAAGTGTATTTGCACTATAGTTGAAATTTAGCCTTGAACTCCTTATCACGGATTATGGTTTCAGCAACAAACAAAGAATAATCTATATCAGAGGGATAGTGCACCCCTAGATAAATCCTACTGTGCTGAACATCGGTGGCTAAACTTTCAAAATATTCGAATCTATCAGGAAAATGATTTCCTAAAACATGGCAAATAACCTTTGATTGAAGTGCATGACCAGAAGGGTAAGAGGGAGAGTTGGCTGACCTTGAGTAAAATGGAAATAATTTAAGCTTGTAATATTCAGCCATTTGATAAGGTCTAGGTCTTTGAAAATAGAACTTTAGCTTCATTATCAAAGGAACAGTCTCATCAATTATTTTATCTATTATTTCAACACCCTTTTCCCCTAAATTTTGTTCAATTATTACTTGAGCCATTACTTGCGTTAGGCTTCTGTCATAAGCCATGTAACGCTTTAAGGCTTGCTCATCTTTTTTTAGTGCATCTACGCAGTCTACAAGCTCATTTAGCTCTTCTCGGCACGCTTTTGAAGAGTTTTTAGGAAATGTAAACTTAATAAGTTGTGGAATGAGCTTTTCTAGCGGTGACTTGTCAGGCTCTAAATACGGCAAATGCTTCTGGGATGGATTACCCCATGTAATTGAATCTAACATATTTTATGGTTTTTTTTTATAACGTAATCAAAGCACGCTTCCTTCTCATTCTCATGTTTCCAGAGGCGTTTGCTTCAGTTGCAGCTTTTCTTTTGGCTACTGCTAAATCATTTTCCAACCTATTAATCCGTGTGGAAAGGTCAGCATAGCCAGTTTTTTCCATCATAATCATAAACTTATGATATTGAATGGAATATATAACTGCGCCCACAATGAACGCAGAAATCGCTACATCTATAACGTTGATATCAGAAAAGAAATCCTTGAAAGGGTTTTTTCTTTCTGGTGCCCCGCCAGTATCGCCGCCATCAGCCATACTAGGCATTGGAGCTGGTGGAGGTATATATTGAGGACTAGGAGCTGGCGCAGCCGCTGGTGCCGCTGGAGCTGCTGGTGCTACTTGTGCGCCCGCCGCTGCTGCTTCAGGAACTCCCGCTGTCGCCATTGCTGCTGCTTTCATTTAGTTATTTTTATCTCTTGACAATAATAGATATGCTCCCGCTGCCACTAATACCCAAATCCACCAATTACTTTTTTTCTTTTCCTCTTTAGCACCGCCACCTCCACTTGCAGCACCGCCACCTCTTGAGGGGGGTACGCCTAAACCAGAAAGAACTACTCCAGTTTGAGGAGTGACTGGTCTAGGTGGGGGTGGGGGTAAATCTGGTAAAGCAGGGGGGGTCATCCCGCATTTTTCAACTTGAGCCATCTTTCCTCTTTCTAAAGCGGCTTCATATCTAGCCCGTTGTTCTTGGGGCATCCTTGAAACCATCAAGAGTTCTTCTAGCTCTTTAATTTTTGCAACAATGTCGTCACAAGAAAGGCTTGCCCAATCGGTCGTTAAAAGAGAAGGCAGTACGTCAGGAGTGGGTCTTTGACAGTTTGCTTGAAAAGCATTGTAAACCATCATAACCTCGTCTGGCGTTGCTGTTCCGTTCCCGTTTGTACTAATAAACTGTTGTGCTTTTTCGCAAAAATCAGCATCAGACGAACTAGGAACTTGAACTTTATCTGGAGGGGTTAGTGGATTAGGTGTAATTTCTTGCGAATCGGCAGCTTGTCCATCTGCTCCGACTAAGTTAGAAAATCCAGTTGCTTTGTTGAATTCTCTTTCTTTTTTGGCAATAAATTTATCTTCGCCCGCAAAGACGATTACACTCTCTTTAGCCATACTGTTATTTTAATTGGGCAGCTGCTCTCTTAATTGCATCTGTCCATTTTTCATTGGGCTTTCTGATTTTTTTTGCAAGTTTTGCAATATCAGAAACGCTCACCTTTTTTGTGCTTTTTGCCATTGATTGCTATTTTACTTTTGACCAGCTTTCCAAGTCTTAGAAATAACATATACAGTTACACCAAGAGCTGCAAGACCTAAAGCCCATCCTAAAAGTTTACCACCGTTTTGCATTGTATTAAATTTAAAAATTAAAAAATTATTTTTGACCAGCTGCCCATGCGCCTGAAGCTACACGAACAATAATGTAAATACCAACAAGGCTAACTGCAAAGCCTACTAAAGCGGGTACTAAATTTTTTTTATCTCCCATTTTTTTAGTTTTAAGTTAAAGTTGATTTCGTGTATAAAATTACGAATTCGTTGTTATTTTCAAAATTTTTTTTCCGCCTCTTCCTCTTTGATATTCTTTGAGATTACACCGATAACAACTCCAGCACTCACCAGCCCTAAACCCCACTTGACTTTATTATCCAATCCCCCTTTGGTTTTGATTACGATTCCAAGTACTAACAGCCACCATAGAGGGTTTAAGCCATAATACATGACGGCATCTCTTGTCCAGTACTGTTTGGGAGTTATTTCTCCTTTGTTCAGCAACTGCTTGTTTTTCTCCATTAAGCGGAAATATACGGCATCAGCTGGGGTGGGCACAATATCCGAAACCAGAAGACCTAAAAGACCAGCATAGAGAACGGCTTCTCCCGCCCCCTTGTTAACTACCGCATCTTTTATTGTTCCAACCATTATTTATCCTTAAATATTGAAAAGCCATCCCCCGATTTTACTCCCCATACGTCATTTACAATAGCGTTTTCATCTCCCGTGAAACTTCTAGCTACTGCAGTAAGGTTTCCTTTACCGCCTTCGAATGCATCATTCCAAAAGGTTCTTTCGTCAAATCCAGTAAAGCCAGCTTCATGCTTATCATCTTCTTTTCTTAAGATTTTATGAACCATATTGCGCTTTAAAATCTCAATTCTGTCAGCCCTCCTAGAGCTTCCTTTTGGGGTATAACCAAATTTAATTCCCCAGTCAAAGCCAATAAGATATGATGAATCACCCCTTAATACAAAAGGCTTCCCGTTAATAAGCAGATTTGCAACCGCATTGTTATAATCAACGTCCTTTATTTCCACTTTGGGTTGCCAAATATTATTCTTATAAAAAGAATAAACAGCCACTACGCCAAGTAAGGCTGCACCAATACTGGCAACTTTTAAGAGTATTTCTTCTCCTTGAGATATGTTGAATTTGTATGCCATTTCAATTTATTTATGCTAAGATTGCATTAAAGGTATTGAATTTACTCAATCTATCGTCAAGACCGTGTGTACCTCCATTAACCCTTCTGGTTACAGCGGTGACGATTTCAGGAGTATTTCCTTTATCACAAATATCCCAGAGCTTATTTTTTTCAAAGAAAAAAGCAGCTGAAGCCAGAGGATATTTAGTAGAAACCAAGTCTGGATTAGCCACACAGTCCTCTTTAATAAAGTCAGAAAAACTTTGATAGTTGCTTT
>SXGQ01019893.1_pt1 | contig 21062 bp, 21 predicted proteins | sample 3178371 | NCBI WGS metagenome assembly SXGQ01 (sample SAMN11356859, study PRJNA531348) | freshwater metagenome | isolation source: freshwater sample F1-20 | place: China: Fuxian Lake, Yuxi | collected 2017-12-25 | reverse complement strand
ATTACACATATTAAAACAATAAATAAACAAGAAAAACAAAACAACTATTATAGTTCTTTATGAAAATATTAATTACTGGAGTTGCGGGACTTTTAGGTTCGAGGTTGGCAGATTATATAATTGAAAATTATCCAGAAGTAAGGGTTGTGGGTATGGATGATTTAAGTGGTGGTTATAAGGAAAACGTACACCCAAAAGTAGAATTTTGGCAAATGAATTTGGTTACACACCCAATTGAGAATTGTTTTGAGGTTCATAAATTTGATTATGTTTATCACTTTGCGGCTTATGCTGCGGAGGGGTTAAGTCCATTTATAAGAAGTTATAATTATCAAAATAATTTAGTTGCAACATCAAGAATAGTAAATGAATGTATTAAAAATGATGTTAAAAGATTAGTATTTACCTCGACCATGGCGGTTTATGGTCATGGTAACGGAGAGATTTTTGATGAAAATCAAATACCAAGTCCAATAGATCCTTATGGTATTGCTAAGTATGCTTGTGAAATGGATATCAAAGTTGCAGGTGAACATCATGGATTGGATTGGTGTATAATTAGACCACATAATGTTTATGGAATTAAACAAAATATTTGGGATAAGTACAGAAATGTTTTAGGTATTTGGATGTACCAACATATGAATGGTGAATCTATGACAATATTTGGTGATGGTGAACAAAAAAGAGCTTTCAGTTACATTGACGATTGTTTAGAAGGTCTTTGGGGGGCTTCTCAAGAACCAGTGTGTTCAAAAGAAATCATCAATTTAGGTGGTACTAAACATTTTACAATTAACGAAGCCAATAAGATATTGCGTGAAGTAATTCGTGACGGTGAAACGGTCTACAAAGAACAAAGACACGAGGTAAAAACAGCTATACCAAATTGGTCAAAGTCAGTTAGACTTTTGGGTTATGAGGATAAAACATCACTATATGATGGACTTAAGGTGATGTGGGAATGGGTTCAGAAACAACCAAAAAGAGATAGATTTGTGTGGGAAAAATACGAATTGGATAAAGGAATTTACAGCTATTGGAAATAATAATATTATGTCAAAAATAGAATTTATAATACCGACCTATGAAAGAAGTAATCACTTAATGTGTTTATTGAATTCTTTATGTGCGCAAACAAGTAACGATTGGGCTGCCCATGTTATTGCTGACTGTCCACCACAGGGTACATTAGATAAAATTATGAAGTACTTTAAGGATGATGAAAGAATTAGATTCACCATATTACCCGAAAGATATAACGATTGGGGCCACACACCTAGAAACATAGGTTTGGAGTTGGCTACAGAAGAATGGGTTGTTATGACTGGGGAAGACAACTATTATACCCCTAAGTTTGTAGAATTTTTCTTGCAGTCCGCAAAATCTAAACCAAATTCTCATTTTATTTTTTGCGATATGGTTCATAATTGGGTAAATTTTGAGTACATTTATGTTAAATGTGAACCCAAATATGGTAAAATTGATATTGGTAACTTTATCACTAAATCAGAATTGGCTAAACAAATAAAAATAGATCCAACATTTGAGCAATCTGATTGGAAGTTCGTGAGTGAGTATCTAAGTAAATTTAAAGGGGATTTAATTCGCATTCCCAAAACATTATACGTACATAATTAATTGTATATGATGCAAACAAAACAAGAATTAGAAAATTGGTACAATAAACCAGATCCTTGGTCATATGAAACAACCCCAGATGATAAAAAAAGAAAAGATTTGATTTTGTCTTTATTAGACCAATATGATACAGCGTTAGATATTGGTTGTGGTGAGGGATATATAACTAAAGATATTCCAGCAAATAAAATATATGGTATTGAATTATCTGATAACGCTTCATCTAGATTACCGAATAATATAAATAGATTATTAAAACCAGAAAGTAAATATGATTTAGTTATGACAACTGGTACATTATATAGACAATATAATCATGAACAAATAAAGAATTGGATTCACGAATCTGCTAAAAAATATGTTCTTGTTGGTGGTATAAAAGATTGGATGATTTGGTCTGATTTTGGTAAAATAATAAAAGAAATTGAATTTAATTATAGAGAATATAAACAAATAGTAAGATTATATGAGACTACTACATAATATTGCTAACATTAGACATTCTAATTACCATACAAGGGAGCAGGTATTAAACTCAAATGAACCTCTTGGTTTTGATGGGATTTATTTAAATGTTTATGAAAATAGAGATATTTTAAAGAATAAAACTGGAATATTTTTTGTCATGGGTAATTTTATTGGTGGTGACAATTCTTTTGATTTACAATTTGTCCCAAAATTAGAAAAATATTGCACGTGGGAACAAATAAATGAAATGTGTGATGAATATGATTTTGAAATTGGTTGGCACACTTGGAGTCATCCGGATTTAACATTACTGAAAAAAGATGAAATTATAAAAGAAATAACTCCACCATTTCCAATGAAATATTTTGCATACCCATATGGTAAATTCAACGATTTAGCAATTGAATGTGTGAAGGAAATGGGGTATGAAAAAGCATGGAGTGTAACACAGGGTTCGAGAAATCCTGAGGATAAAGATCATAACTATAAAATATATAGACCGTACCTATGATTGATTTTGAAACACTTAAGAAGGAATATGATGAAAAGGGTGTCATTGTAATTCCAAATGTATTTACTGCTGAAGAATGTGATTTAATTAAAAAAAATGCATATTCTGTTAATGATCTAGACATAACAAAAAGTAAATCAACAAAAACATATCCAGATTATTTGGTTAATGGTGAAGTAATAAATCAAATTCAAATAAATAAAATATCATGAGTACTATAACAGTTGTAATTGCGTCATATCAATATGGTCATTTAGCGGCGCATTGTATTGAAAGTATTTTATCACAATCTAGACCAGCTGACAAAATACTTTTTGTTGATGATGGAGTTGGAGACTGTAACCATCTACCAAAAATTTATCCTGAGGTTGAATATGTGTTGAGAGATACTAACATGGGTACTGCTAAAAATTTTCATGATATGTTAATGAGAGTTCAAACAGACAAATGTTTGTTTGTTGGTGCGGATAACTGGTTGAGGGCAGATACATTAGAGATATTAGATAAAGTAAATGCTGATGTTGTAATATATGATATTGTTGTGACCGGAGATTCTAAAAGAGGGTTATTAAATAGGCATGGTCATGAAATGACACCATACCAAGGTGACTTATATTGGTCTAGTTTTCAAAGACATCATGGATCGATGATGTACAACACTAAATTAGCCCAATCAATTGGTTATCAATCAACTGGTGGAATTCATTCACAAGAAGATTTATTTCTTTATAATGGATTTAAACGTGCCGGTGCTAAAATGGAATGGGTTAAAGAAGGTCTATTATATTATAGAAGACATAGAGAAAATTTTATTAAAAATTAATGAATATAACATTTGTCCTAGCAGTATTCAATAAATTAGATTTAACGCAAAACTGCTACAAAAGAGTTCGTCAAATATATCCAGACGCACCATTAGTTATTAGTAGTGGTGGTTCTTCCGATGGTACCAAAGAATGGTTAGAATCTTTGATAGATGAAAACCTATCATACATCCATGACGATGATAAATTGACCTTTTCGGAAAATTATAACGCTGGAATTAATTTGGTTGATACCGATAATTTAGTGTTGATTCATAACGATATGGTAATTGGTTACGGGTTTTTAGAAAACCTATCAACCTTGCTTGAACAAAATCCAAATACATTATTATCATATACAACGATTGAGCCTCCGATATTCAAAGGACATAGGAGACCTGGTAAAATATTAATTGATTTTGGTTCGGGGTTTGATAATTTTAATCAACATCAATTTGATTCTCTTGTTGAACAAATGAAAGATAATTGTTCATTATATGATGGTGCAACATTCTTTATGTCTGGTACCAAAAATATGTTCAAAGATGTTAAAGGTTTTGACGGTTTTAGTTTTGTACCAGCATTCTGTGAAGACGATGATTTCTTAATTAGAGCCAAATTAAAAGGTTATCAATTAAAAACAACTGAGTGTGCTGTGGTTTATCATTTTGTATCTCAAACGTCTCGATTTGGTGATGATTTCAAAAAGGATAGAATGACAATAGAAGTTGCATCAAATAGAAATTTTGTTAGAAAGTGGGGAATACCAATCATATCATTTAATGAATTACGTTATTGGGAAGATGAGATATTCAAATATAAAACATTTTCAATGGGGTTAACAACAAATAACAGAAGTCGCATTTATGAAGTTGAACCATACTTTGATAAAATTAATATTGGTGAGATTCCAGAAGACTATATTCTAAATGAACAACCAAGAACAAGATATGATTTAAGATCTAAGTTTTTATTAACGGATGTCGTGGATGTTATGATTTATGAAAAACAACCATTCAATGATGAAGACATTTATCTTTTAAACAAATTAAGACTGTCAATACCTTATTATGAACCTGGCGAATATGAAACAGGTAATATGGTTATAGAAATAAGAAAGGAGCTTAATTAGCTCCTTCTTTTTTAACTTCCTTTTTAATCAGTTTAAATAGTACCTGATATTTGTCTTTAGACTTACCGGCTTCTTTTAAATCATCTTTAGTGATTTCAGGATGTTCTAACTCAATCTCCTGATTTAAAAGTGTACCATATTCTTTATCAAATTCTAAGTATTTTGGGTTGTATTCGCCACCAATAATATTATTGTTTTCATCTTTAATTTCTTTAAGAAACATTTTAACCATAATACCACCATTACCATCATCTTCACCATATTTCTTGATTAATTCGTCTCTTAGACCATCAACCTTAGTTCTTTCACCTTTAAGAACTGATGAAAAATCACTTAATTCATATTTTAGAATAATTGATAAGTTTTGTTTGGTGAACCCTTCATATACTTGTTCCCTAGTTCGTGGTTCTACGTAACCATTAATTTCGCTTTCTAATTGTAAAACGTCGCCTAACTTTAAAGTAGTTTTATCCATAAATGTTTTGTTTTTCTTTTATAATATATATCTTATTTTTTAAAAAATCAAGTCTATAGAACGGTTAAGATGGCATAAGTTAGCATAAATGATATCCATATAATCAGGGCCTTTAGATATGTTAAAAATCCGGTATGAAAATACTTTTGACCTATTGGTAAACACTTATGTGATGGTGAAATTAAATATGCTGAATACTCTAATGTGAAGAATAAAACAAAGTACTGCATACCAAATACACTTGTTAATAAGCAAACAATCCCAGCATATTTTGCTGAAGATCCAAGCAAGAATGACGCCAAAAAACCTAAAACAGAAACCATTAGGATGTTGGATGGTGTACTATATTCTTTAATTAACGTTTCAATTTGTGGATAATATGAACCAACTAAATTACCAAGAATGATAACTAATGCGACAATCCAAATTAATTCCCAGTTGATATAATCCATTAACTTACCCCAACTATTAGAATGATATACCAACCACAAAGTGAACCCCGTAAAGAATCCAAAATAATATTTAGTAAAGAAAACACACATCATAATAGTGGCTAAGAATGGTATAACCACAAGATATATGTTCTTCCATTCGATTGGGTCATCTTTAACTTCGATATCAACTTCATCATCATTTAATGATAAAATATAATAACTAATATATAATACCGATATTAACAAGAGAGGCCATATATATGACATGAATTGTACATAAGTTAAACCTAACACGGCCATTGGTATAATCACGGTCTTCTCTAATGGAGACCATAGATAATAGTGATGTGTTGCTAAGTAATCAATGATACCAAACTTCTTGCGTTTCTTATTATCAACCGGCGCAATACTATTCAACATAGACGCTGACAATGCTACGCGACCAGGTATAGGTAGAATACCACCGAATAGTGATACTAAAAATACTACCATCTTTTTTGATTTGACTTTTTGTTCTAGCAAACTAAAGATGTCCATAAGGTATCCTTTTTCTTTAAAGATACCCGTTACAAACATTATGAATATTAAGTAGACAAGGAACTCTTGTCCTTTGATTAAAATCTCCATCCGAATATGATTAGTGTTCTTGATTGTTTAGAGTATTGATTTAATCCTGGCATGTGCTCAATGTTTAGATATCCTTTGTTACTAAAACGATATTGTACTAATGGCCCAAGATACCATTCTTGTGAACCACCAGCGAAATCATTGTATCTGAACATATGAGAAACACCAACAGATAAATCGTTGTTAATGATGTTAGCATAGGATGCTGTGTACGCATACTCTGATTCTCTTTCTTCTTTGGTGCTAGCTATATTACCTTCATAGATTGCGTTAAAGCCCCAAACACCTCTTTCACCTACTCTATCACCTAGTAATAATTTAGGTTCAATACCCCATCGACCATCCAGCATTTTCATCTCGTAGTAAAGTGTTGGGTTACCCCAAATTTTGCCCCAGTTTGCTAATGCATATCTAAGTTCCCAAGAAAACCCCCTCCATCTAAATGTCTTATCACCATTTTCCCCATCGTACACGGTATGGGAATATAAATCTAATTGAAGTCTGTTCCCTAATCCGAATGTAAACTCGTCTCTCATTCTGATTTGAGCTGGTCCGTCTCGTCTTTGTCTAATATCAAACCACTTCTCGTACATTGCTGTGTTCGGAGGGTTCATGACGTAGACTCTTGTAGATGGAAACATTCTAATAGTAGTCCAAAGTGGTTGACCATATGGACCTACTTTAGTCATCAATGGAACTTTTTTTGCTTTTACCACAATTTCTTGTAAATAATTTAATGTGGTATCTATCTGAGACTTTTTACGGGCTTGCTCAGATCCCTGTTTGATTGCACTGTTACTGTATTGACCGAATGACAATGTGGTAACAAACAATAATGCTAACATTATCGATAGCATTTTCATTGTTTTCTTCATTTTTTTTGTTTTAAAGAAATTTTATTATTGACTTAAATATAAACAAAAAAACTCAAAAAAAGAACTTATTTACCTATTAAAAATATACCTAATCCGTTCCAAAAATCGTCCGCATCTTCACCCGATGTGAATATTTGTTTAGAATGAAAAAGATTTAATTCACTTTTATCTAAAAATTGTTCAAAAGCACCACAATCCCAATTCCAATCGTCCATAATTAAAATTGTTTGTTCTGAAATAATTGGTAATATATTTGTTAATGCGGTGTATTGATCGTGAAATTTTGTCTCTCCATCATAAAAAATAATGTCGACAGCTGGTAGTGTTTTAAAATCAAATATTTGATAATCGGTTTTATATACTGATATTTTATCAGTGTTACCAAATCTTTTCACGTTATTTAAAAAATCATCTTGTGGTAATGTATCGATGTTATGTTTGTAGTAGTTACCAATTTTTTGACTGACCCCTCTTGGGGTTAGATTAGGTGACATAAAATTATCAATAGCGGTGGCATAGATATCATTACCGTAAATTGCTGAACAAAATGTTGCACCCCTGAATACACCTATTTCAAGATAGTTTGCACCATCAATGTTACAGATATTATTTAGGAAACATCTTACCTTATTACTGGTAATCCCATGAATATCCAAAATATCTTGTGTTAATTTAGAGACCTCAAGTCTACCCCATTCAATTGAATCGTCAATATGTTTAATTAAGTCCATATGATTTTTTCTTATGATTAGCAACAATATCACAGTAATTACAGTCCCAGCATTGAAACTTACATTTCTTTATTTTATTTCTCCATCCTTTTAATTCTTCATGAGGAATACCATCCAAATACAATTCAGATGATTTAGATAACACTTCATTACTAGCAACATATGAGTCAACAATTTCCATAGTTTCATCTAATCGATTAAAACTATCTCTGCCATGCATCTTGAATACATCGATGTATTGTAGAAACTCATCAAACTCTTCTTTAAATGGTGGTATGGTTGCGGCTTTAAAAAAGAACGCATTAATTTCTTTTTCCCATTTATATTCACACGTGACTTTGGATATCTCATGATGAAAATATGGTAACTCATTATTTGTTCTTAGATTATTGTATGAATAATGTTCATCCATAACTGGACATCTACCTAAACACCCTTCATTAACAAGCAAAGATAGTTTCACATATCTACCCTTCTCTTCATAATATTTTAACTGGGCTCGTTTAATATTTTTTAATTCCTCAACATCACGCATTAAAATTCTATCGAGATTTATATAATCAAATCCTTGATCGGCATTGTACCAGAAGTCTTGCCCAGTATCAACCTTTCTTAGAATTGTATTTTTAATTTCCATCTCAGGAAAATGATTCTTTAATCCCATCGCAACCCAATGACCATGTGGTATCGTCATGCATCTCAAACCTTTATCATATAAAGGTTTTAAATTGTCAACAAATAACTTATAGTTATCAAACTTAGGAGAAACATTTACGTTATTAAATGTTGCACTTACAGTTATACCTAAAGCCTTTTGAACAATCATTGCATTATCGAATACAGCATCTCTGAACTCATCAGAGAATGTTGATCCCATTGCATCTTGTGTAAAAGGTGGTATTCTACAAGTGAAGTACACATCATATATCCATTCTTTGTTTCTTTCTAAGAATGGATAAAATTTATTTATAAATGCTTCTTCGGAAAGCATTGGATTAAATGGTATTGAAAATATTTTTTTCATCATTTGTTACCTTCTAAGCAACCACCACATATTCCATTACACTCTGTCTTATAGAAAACACAATCTATGCAACCTTGTGGTATTGTATAATTTTTATGATTTATACTGTACAATTCATCGAATTTGTCCCTTAGGTCTAATATACCATTTTTCCCCGAGATTTCCAAAACATTATCAATCTTTACTTTGTCTTGTAGTGGGTAGCAATGAATTGAACTTCCGTCAGGAAAAACATCTAGTGGCATAAAACCACATATAGTTTCATATTCTGGTATTTTAAATGTGGCAAAGTTTAAAGAATTCTCTAACACAGCTTTTTTTGTTTTACCCTCCCATAAACATGGTGGGACCTGGCAATCTGACGTAATCCTAATATCATTATATAAGCCGAATTTAAGGATCTTACTAATTTCAGAACCCATTTCCTTATTATTAATTAGATACGTACCAGTAAGATCTAAACCAACTCTAATCGCATTTACGTTACCATCTAATTCATGATACAACCATTTGACATATTCATAAAAATTTTTGTCTTTCCAATCCTTTGACATGGTTATTGCTAAATAAAGTCTTGGGTTGGTATCAAACCCCCATGTGTTAGCATAAGCCTTATAAATTTCCAGATAGTTCTTTTTAAAAATAACCATCCTATTTTTTTCATTCAATTCCGCAGCATTGGGAAAACACCATCTAATGTTTTTTATATTATTGATAATATATTCCCTAGTTGTTTTACCAAATAAAAAATTACTGACAAGATTTACCTTTATGTTTTTACTAAAGATATAATCTAAAATGTCGGTAAAGTTTGGATGTTGTGTGGGTTCACCACCAAGTATTGTTATTTCTTCTTGGGGTTTATATAAACCGTAATGGTTGATAATCTTATCAACCATTTCTATTGTCATGTTACCTAATGTGTGTTTTAATCTTGCGTCTTCTTTTGTAAAACAGAATGAACATCCTTTGGCACACGTTCCGTTAATTGCTAGATTCATTAAAAATCCATTTTCAATGTGAGTGGTGTTGTTTCTACATTTTCGTCTTCTTTTTGTTGTTTACTCATTGCAACACCAAATTTTTCGTGTTTCAATCTATGACAATCGGCAATTGTTAGACACGCTTTAATTCTTTCTTCTAACAATTGCTGTTCTAATAATAAGTTTGCTAATTTTGTATTATATGTGGTTATATTATTTATAATTTTTTGAACGAATGTTGCTTTGTCAATTCCTCTACCAATGGAAAGAATATCAATAATTGGTGTTTGATAATCATTATCCGCCGTCCAACCAAATGCTTCTCTCTTTTGTTCTTCCCAAGTGTCTTTTTCTAAAATAGATGCGTCGACCATTAATTCTTTATATCTTTCAGAAAATCTATCTGCAACCACTTTTTTCATTACCGCTTTGTTAAATGCAACACCGGTAGCCCTATCATCATCTGTTAAAAAATGTTTAACTTTTACTTCATCAGTTTCACCAGATTCTGCTAATTGAGGAATCTCATCCATAATGTGGGAGTTAGTCCTTACACTAATGTAATCTTTATAAATGTCCGCGAAGACAAAACCTTTAGCAACTTCTTCGGGAATGATTGTTGCACCCAAACGATTGAGTTCGACTCTCATGTCATTATATTCGTCGGATATTCTACCATAGTTGTAGTTTAGGTACATACCTATAATCTGAACATAGCCAGGTACATTACCTTGTAATTTAAAAATAATATGTGTCATTATAATAATTTTTCTGTTTGAATATTATTTAGATTATCTATCTTTAATTGATTTTTTAATGATTCTTCAATTGAAAAGTGATTTGTTGTTGATTGTGACATTAATTGATTAATATTTCTATCAATTGATATTGTATATGATGAAGCTAAAGATAAAACTTGTTTTTGTTGTTCTGGATCCATCATTAAAATTGAATCTAAATTACCTGTTCCAATTCTTCCATAAGATACCATATCTAGCATAGCTTGTTTTGCCATACGAACTGTCCAATATTCGTGCTCGTATTTTTCTTCTAGTTCTGGATTACCAAACACATCAATTAGTTTTGTTCCATTTGGTAGAATTGCATCATCACTTTCTAAAAATTCTTTGATTAAATCAATAAACCCTTGTCTTTCTCTGTACGCGTCTTTAAGATTTCTTTTAAACTTTCTTAAGTCGATGTGTTTATCAGCAACAGTTAAGTTAATCATCTCTTTTCTTTTAGGATCAGTGATAAATTCCTTACTTTCTTCATCCATCTGAATTTCAAGTTCGGCCTTTCTTACTGTGTATTCAAGATGTTGTACCGCATCTTCTCTACCCCTTAACTCTAGTAACCACTGTTTTAATTTTGCGTATGGAGTTATCTGAGCTCCACCAACAAAATTATATGCTTTGTACTTAGGTAGTGCAAATGACATATTTTCTGATATTTCCATCAATTTATTATCGAATGGATTATTTAAATTTTCTGACCTTTCATATTTGTAACCTTCCATAAATAAAATTCTTTTTTTTATAATATAAGTAAATTATTTGAAATTATCAACTATTGTCTCCAACCACAATGTCCTGAAGATGTGCCAGCATTTACCGCCGGATTTAAACCGGTTACACTACTAGAACCACTATCAGTTGCATAATAAAATTTCCAGCTTACATTATTTTGACCACTTCCATCATAACAACCCAACATATATTGCCAATCTTGACCCATTGTAAAGTTTTCTTCTCCACAATTCACATGTGGCTTTGCGACATTACCGATATTGGTATCATTCGCATTCGACCATCTTCTTAAATTATAACCCCCATTATAACTTCCCTCATTACCGGCATAACCTTTACCCGCTTTAGAGCTAATTCCTTTTTGCTGTGCATGGGCCCCCCATTGTGTAGATGAGCTTGGGGTTTCATTTGAAAAATTAAACTTTATTCCTGCACTACTCGTCCACGCATACCCGAAATTTTCATCAAAAAAGGCACCACCACCATCATCACCACTAATTGAAGTGACCCCAAATCCACTAACATAACTTTCGTTTGATAAATTAAATTTTTCAATTGTTGTGGAACCTCCTGAAATTAGATATGCCATCTCAGTTTCTTTTTGCATAGTTGCAACGTCACTTCTCGCAATACCGGTATTGAATTTTGCTTGGTGCGCGTAGTTTGTGTCCGTCATCATATTAATTGCTGAAGTCCTTGTTCCATGAATTTGACTTGGTGCTTTCCATGCACCATCATCATTAACCGACCACTGAAAGAAAATATTTTTACTGCAAGCCCCTGATGTATAAGATATTGGATAATCTAATATTTCACCAATGTGTGTTGTTTGATCGATTAAGTTGGTAACTTTGTGAACGTTTTTCCATGGAGACGCATCTTTATAGCCTCCGGCTAAATAAGAATAATTTATAATCTGTCTGTATCTAAATGCTGTGGGTTGTGGTTCTTGTGCTGCAATCCTTTCCCAACCGTCATCAATATTTGATATTCCTGTATATAACATCAAATAGCTACTTCCACTAGTGGAGGTTTCTAAGTACAATGATCCCGATTTAGGATTACCAGGTCTGTTATTTCTATTACCTCTAGGAGGTCTATTGACAACCCTATCCGATCTTAAACTACCACTAACTTCTAAATTCTCGTATATCATTTTAAATAATTATTTTATGCTCTCCAACCACAATGTCCTGAAGATGTGCCGGCATTAACCCCTGGTGCTAAACCACTTACACTTGTTGTTCCAGTATCGGTAGAATATGTAAATTTCCAGCTAGTATTATTTTGCGCCCCATCATAATTCCCTAACATGTATTGGTGATCTTGCCCCATAGTAAAGTTTTCTTCCCCACAGTTAGGGTGCGGTTTAGCAACGTTGCCGATGTTTGTATCATTCGCGTTGCTCCATCTCCTTAGATTATAACCTCCGCTGTATGAACCCTCATTACCAGCATAACCCTTTCCGACTTTAGAGCTTATGCCCTTTTGTTGCGAGTGTGCACCCCACATACCAGTAGATGTAAATGTTTCAGATGCAAAACTAAACTTAATTCCCGCAGCTGATGTCCAACCATATCCAAAATTTTCATCAGAGAATGCTGATCCACCATCTGAACCATCAATAGTTGTTAAATTAAAACCAGTCATTATGGTTTCGTTACTTAAATCAAATTTTTCTACTGTTGAGCTACCTCCAGTAAACATATATGCAAATTCTGTTTCTTTATGCATTGTACCTAAATCGCTTCTATTTGAAGTTGTATTGAATCTAACTGTATGTGCGTAATTTGTGTCATTAGCCATATTAATTGCTGACGTTCTACTACTATGTACATCTGATGGGCCTTTAAATGCATTATCAGTATTAACTGACCATACAAAGAAAATATATCTACTACATGCACCCGATGTGTAGGATGCGGGGAAATCTAACAATTCACCAATATGAGAGGTTTGGTCTGTTGAATTAATTGTTTTGTGTACGTTCTTCCATGGGGATGAATTTTTATAACCTCCGGCAAGATATGATACCGCAATAATTTGTCTAAATTTAAATCCAACATTTGAATTAACCTGTGATGATACTCTTACCCACCCACTATCTCCATTATCTAATCCAGTATACAACATCAAAAAACTACCACTAGCAGCTTCTTCAAGATATAAAGAACCGGTAACAGGGCTTCCTGGCCTATTTGCTCTTGAACCTCTTGGTGGTTTTGATACCCCTTGAACTCTTAAACTACCACTAATTTCTATGTTGTCGTGACGCATATTATATAAATATATTTTTTAATTTCTCCAACCACAATGGCCTGATGATGTCCCTCCATTTACACCTGGTGCTAAACCAGATGGATTTACGGTACCAGTATCAGTGGCATAAATAAATTTCCAGCTTGTGTTATTTTGTAAGCCGTCGTAATTCCCTAACATATATTGGTGGTCTTGTCCCATGGTGAAATTTTCTTCTCCGCAGTTCGGGTGAGGTTTTGCAACATTACCAATATTGGTTTCATTAAACACATTCCATCTTCTTAAATTGTAACCACCATTGTATGTTCCTTCATTACCAGCATATCCCTTTCCCCATTTAGAGCTAATCCCCTTTTGTTGACCACTATTACCCCATTGTTGGTTATTAGTGAACGTATCTGTGGCGAAAAATAATTTATTTCCGCCTTCAGAACCATAACCATAACCATAGTTCTCATCAGAAAATCCTGAACAACCTAATGAACTAGTAATAGATGTTTTTAATGTTAAGTATGGTTGCATATTAGGATAATATACACTATACATTACCTCATTGGTTGAATTAAACTTTTCAACGGTTGCAACACCACCACCAAATACCCAAGCAAATTCTGTCTCTTGAAATAAAGTTCCTAAGTCATCTCTTGCATTTGCTAAATCCCATTTAGATTGGTGAGCATATGCTGTTTCATTCACCATGTTAACACCTGTTGTCCATGTTGAATGTATTTGTGTTGCTGATTTCCATAACCCATCTGTGTTTGTTGACCAAACAAATAATATTGTTTTACCACAATGACCAGATGTATACGATGCAGGATAGTCCATCAATTCACCTATGTGAACTGTTTGGTCTGTTGCGTTTGTTGTTCTATGAACATTCTTCCATGGAGATGAATCTTTATATCCACCAGCCAAATAGGAATAATTAATTATTTGTCTATATAAAAAGCCAATTCTATCAGTATTTTGAGAACCGACTGGTTCCCAACCATCATCTCTATTTAATGTTCCAGTATATGTTACAACAAAACTCCCACTGCTAGATTCTTCAAGATAAAGAGACCCTATTTCTGGACTAGATGGTCTATTCGATCTAGTCCCTCTTGGTATAATATATTGTCCACTTACATCTAACGATCCACTAACAATTACGTTTTCTCTTAACATACTTTAATATACTAATTTTATCCGATAATTACAACCCTACCGGTTCTGTTAGTTGTGAATGTTATCGTAACCACATTTACACTTGTTGTTACAATTGTAGATGGCCAAAACATTTCATCATTATTATCATAAACCATTACCATAACATCTTTTGTGTTAAAATTATGTGTAACAGTTACGCTACTCACAGAACTAAAAGATGCTGTAGCCTTTAATGGTACTGTATACCAAGAATTCCAAGTGGTATCAATACCTTTTCTAAGCCTTAATTGTGGTGTACCGCCACCATTTGTCGCGGTACTACCAAATGCTAATTGATATGATGCGTCACCTGTACTTGCTGTTGTACCATCCCAAGGATGAAAATGTAAAACTCCAGAATAATTACCCGCTGTGGATGTTGATGATGCGTTTGCAAATGAAAATCTGAAACCTCTTGTCCAAGCATTCGGGTAATAAGCCGCCGCACCAGCATCACGATTTGTATCATTATATGTATAAACACCATCCCCAAGTGCTAAACCTGTAAACGTTGGTGAGTTGCTCGTACCAACATTTTGATTAATTGTATATGCGGTTATATTTGATGAAGTACCTGTGGTATTTTGATTAAATGTTGGAACCGATGCGGTTATAGTTGTGGCATCACCGAGTGTTAATGTTACCGTTGAACTTGTGAATCCTAAAGATGATGGCCTTTTGTTATATGCTGTATTCCAATTTGATGCTGAACTAATGTATGAATCACCTATTGCCGTACCATTCCAAACACCTGTACTAATTGTACCTACAGTAGCTAAATTTGCTAATGATGTTAAGGATGTGTTAGATGATGCGGTTATGTTAGTTACCGTTTGTGAACCAATATTACCTGAATCGATAATTGTTTTCCAAGCCTGTGAAGTATTAATAGCGGTTGCCGAAAAACTTCTATAATAAAGATTACCGTTAGAGCTAAACCCTAATTGACTATAATAATTGTCTGGGTGTCTATTAACCGTAAGAATACTATTTGAATTATCGACAGCAGCAAATAACCCTGTTGTTGAACTACTAAGAGCATAAACATAACCAACAGTTCCACTACCTTGTTGTGTAGTTAATCCTCCTGACGCTGTTAATATTGGCGCAGATGCTGATGCTCCGTCAATACTAACACCAGTCAATGTTTGTGATGCACTTGCTCTACCTAAAGATATGGAGGTTGTACCAACATAGAAAGATGAGTTTGCTAAATATGCGTTACCAATTGCGGTACCATTCCATACACCACTTGTGATTGTACCAACCGTGGTAATTGCTAGTGCATTTACTCTTGCTAAGGTTTCATCACCTGTGTTTGTTCCTGAAGATGTTCCGCTAAAATTTGAGGCAGATACAGTGCCAGTAATAATTAAATTACCAGCACTATTTAAGGTCATTTTTAATGTACCACCTGTTGCATGACTTGTAGCATTATGTGTCCAGAATTGTATTTCTGTTGCAGGATTTGCCTCATATATTGAACCACCAATAATAATACTATTATTATTTAAATCAGAATATAAACCAATAATAGATACCCCTTGTGGCTGTGTGCTTGTATTATAATGAGTTCCTGTTAGGTATGACCATTTATTGGTGTTTACACCTATATTACCCATTAAAATATTACCACCTGATTGATTACCAATACCACGAACATTAATTCTATCTGTTGTTGTGTTACCTCTACCTGTAACGGTTGATAAAGTCTCACTTGTTGCAAGACCTTGTAATGAACCCGTAAATGCTGTCGATGTAACAGATGTTAATCCAGCAAGTGATGTTGATGTTCCGCCCAATGTTGTTGATGTGGAACCAATTGTAATTGTTTTATTAGAACCTAATAGCGATCCATCTATTTGCGCGGAACCACTAATAACACCATCAGTATTTAATTTAGATTTAACACCTGTGGTAAATGTTGCTGACGCGGTGTCAATTGCAATATCATCGGCGTTTACTGTTATACCGTTACCCGCACCTATGTTAATTGTCCGTGTTGATGAAATATCACCACCTCCCGTTAAACCACTACCGGCAGTAATTGAGACCGTTGTGTGATCTATATGTTGATTAGCTACGTAATTTGTTGTTGCATTATGATTTACTTGAACGGAACCACTTATAACACCGTCACTATTTAATTTATTTTTAATTGTTGTGTTAATAGAACTAGTGAAGGAATTTAATGAACCTGTTGATGTTTCAACATTTCCAATTCTTGTAACCGCATTATTAAATTCTGTTTCACGAACTAATCTTTGTTCTGATCCAAGCTGACCCCCAATCCAATAATCATTAGCTGCATCCCATAATAAAGAACCGGAAACTTGATTTGGTGCAGTGGTATCTTTTACCCTTAATCCGGCAAATGATGCGCCATTACCATTTAAATTAATTAAGTTATTGTCGACATTAAGTGTTGATGTGTTTACGTTTGTTGTTGTACCTTTAACCAAAAAGTCACCTCTAACAGTTAGGTTTGAACCGGTTAATTCTATTGCCGTTAATAACGAAGAGGTGAACGTATTTAAACTTGACGTGGACGTCTCAATTGCCGTTATAGTTGGGCCACTAATAACCCCGGTTACTTTTAAGGTGCCCGTAACTTCCGTATTTGAATTAATGGATACCTTAGTTCCATTATCAGTAATATTACTATCGTTTAAGTGTTCTATCCCTGTACCTTTAGGTATTCGGTTTAATGTAAGATATGCCTCACCACCAAGATTATTGTATGTTTCTGGTCCCATTAACAAAACAGAAGATGTTACCGACGCTTGATCTTGGTGAACAAATAACCATTGGTTGTTAACGGAATCAAATAACATTGAACCTGAAACTTGTGGTGATGAACCACTATCAATAACAGCTAAACCACCAAATCTTACTGATGGATTAAGTGCGTTAACAGTTATAATATTATCATCAATATTAACAATTGAAGAACTAATATATTGAATCGATGATGATCCAGCAACTATTAAATCTTGTGAAATATAAAGTGATCCCGTTATTGTTTGGCTACCTTGAAATATATTACTACCGGTTGTTGCGTAACTACCGGTTTTTCCTTCAATAGAATCAACCCTATTTTTTGTTGTTAATGTTGTTGTTGCAACACTAGAACTTAGACTTCCTATAGATGAACTTAAGCCTAATGTGGTTGTTGCGGCAGAAGAACTTAATGAACTTATTGAAAATGTCAATCCTGATGTTGTTGTTGCAACACTAGAACTTAAATCGTTAGTTGTTGTTGCAATTGAAGAACTAAATGTTGAGTAACCGGTTGTTCCTGTTATTAAAACTTGAATACTTCCAGATATAACCGATTCACTATCTAATTTTGATTTAATCGTTGTGTTAATTGAACTAGTAAATGAATTTAATGATCCAGTACTTGTTTCAATAGAATCAACTCGATTTTTAATATTAAGAGTTGTTGTTGCAACTGAAGAACTTAAACTTACAATCGAACTAGATAATGAGGAGCTTAATCCTAATGTTGTTGTAGCGACACTAGAACTTAAAGCATCTATAGAAGAACTTAAACCCGATGTGGTGGTTGCAACCGATGAAGATAAACTTCCGATTGAACTAGATAATGAGGAGCTTAATCCTAATGTTGTTGTAGCGACACTAGAACTTAAAGCATCTATAGAAGAACTTAAACCTAATGTGGTTGTTGCAACACTAGAGCTTAAAGAACCGATACTAGATGATAAACCGCTGGTTGTCGTTGCCACACTAGAACTTATAGAGTCAACGCTAGATGATAACCCGCTGGTTGTTGTTGCAACTGATGAAGATAAAGAACCTATACTTGTTGATATACTTGAGCTGAATGTGGAATATCCAGTTGTACCAGTAATTAAAACTTGAACACTTCCAGATATAACCGTTTCTGTGTTTAGTTTATTTTTTATTGTAGAATCAATTGAACTTGTAAACGTATTTAAAGATCCAGTTGAACTTTCTAAAGATGAAACCCTACTGTCATTTGATGATGTGTACGATTGAAAAGTTGTTTCATCTAACTTACCCGTACCAATTGCTTGTCCGTTCAAAGTTATAGAACCAGTAATATTAACTGATCCGGTAACAGATAATGAACCACTTACTGTTTCGGTTCCAACAAACGTATTTGAACCCGTTGTTGCAATTCTAGATGGTTCAATATAAACGATATTTCTATCTGCGTCTAAATTAAGAATATCTGATAAAACAGATATACTATTACCCATACCAGAGTGTGCAGTACAATAATAATATAAAGTGGAGGGTGTACTATCTGTGATCTCTATTTGGATATAGTCTGGTGACGCACCTATTGTAACTCCGGTGGTATATGCTACACCACCATTGTGTGTTCCGTCATTTGTGGTTGAGAATCTGAATGGATGTGCCCCTATGTTTGGATATAAAAATCTATATGTGAATCCCTTAACTAATGTGATTTGTGGATTTCTAACACCATCAATAAAATATTTTCCACCTGAGTCTGTTACAGATATGGTTACTAAAGAATTAGTACCCACATTTATTTTATTTACCTTTAAATTTCCTGTTATTTCGGTGTTGGTGTTGATTAATAAACCATTTGCTTGGGAAATCGATGCGGTTGCACTGCCATCTGCAATTCTGGTTAAATTTAGGCCGGTAACCCCACTTGATGGGATATTAAATATTTGAGACCCATCTCCCTTAATTGAACCTGAAATAGTCCCCAATACTCTTAAATCTCCTGAAATTTCTCCCGAACCAGATACTGATAGGGAGCCCGATATGTGTGGATCAAATATATTCATCTAATTTTGGTATTATATATTTAGATAAATACTTTGGTTGTGGATTGTGAAATTTAGATAAGAGACTTTTTATGATAATTATTACCACCTAAATACTCAAGATGATTTTTAATTATATTATTAAATATTTTCATAGCATAATTAAAATGATGTTTTTTACCAGGATGGCGTCCATCGGCCCCTAGATCTAAGTATTTTCTACCGAATTCACCAGAAAACATGTTCTCGTCTGCATATGCCGTTTCAATTAAAGAGTTATCCCATATCCAATTACATTTTTTTGATTCTAAAAATAATTTTATTAACATATGATTTTTATACCAATTTATAAAATCCGAATTTTCATTTTGTAAAATATCCATACTACTTTGAATCATTTTACCGTCATCAGTCTCCAATAACCTACCCCAAACTTTGGTTGGTATGTATGGTTCAATACTATTATCATCAGTATATATTTCTCTTCTATGTGGGTATGTATATAATATTAGAACTAAATCGGGTTTAATTAAATCATAATAACTCATTAAACACCTACATATAAAATCGTTACTTCTTCCCCCTGTTCCAAAGTTTAAATTCACCCCATTTTCAATATGACTACAAAATTGTGCTGGCCATGTCTCATCATCGTTTACACCAACCCCCTCAGTATGTGAACAACCTAAAGACATAACTTTAAAACCTTCTTTTTTTATATTATCACCTCTAAATCCTAATTCATTATATGTGTAAGTGCATGATCCGGTAGTATCCCCCCCGGAAGTTGTATATGTTTTATTTACCCTTTCTTTTAACGAATATTTATATGAAGATATTTCAAAAGTATCGGGTTTCCAATAGTCTAATGGTTTCATATTAATTTATTTGTTTCTATTTTGATATGTTCATATTGTAAAAACCACAATAAAGAATACCTTTCCCCTTCTAAAATTGGTGTAATTTCGTGGTCTATTCTTACATCAAATAAATATGTATTCCCAATAACTTTATTTAAAATTATTTCATTTGGGTTGTATAACTTAAAATCCCCCCCATCAAAATTATCATTCAACAAAACTCCCACAGCATATAATCTATTATCTCTAACATCATTGTGTTTTCCAAACCAATCACCTTTTGAAAATTTATGAAAATGTATCGTTTTTTTTATTGTTCTAATTTCAATGTTCGTTTCCCTTTCCACAAAATCCTTCAACTTGTCAAATAACCATTTAGTATCTAATAAATAATTTATTGGTTGTGAATTATATTTTCTATCGGGCCCTTTCCAATTTGTGACATGTATTTCGTTATATGATAATATAGATTTACATTCATCTTTACTAAATAATATTTTTTCTTTTAAAATCATGTATTAAAGTGTATGTATCTTTTCTATATTTTTTATCATAATTAAGCTTATCCAAATATTTTGGGTTTTTAATACTTACATAAAGTAGTAGAACCACATCTTGTGTGTGATAAAACTAAAATTTTCATTATATTAATGTTTTATTTGTGGTGTCAACAAACTCATATAGATTATGAAATAAATTTGTATTTTTACACATTTTATTAAATTCTTT
>SXGQ01046147.1_pt1 | contig 21065 bp, 19 predicted proteins | sample 3178371 | NCBI WGS metagenome assembly SXGQ01 (sample SAMN11356859, study PRJNA531348) | freshwater metagenome | isolation source: freshwater sample F1-20 | place: China: Fuxian Lake, Yuxi | collected 2017-12-25 | reverse complement strand
ATTAACAGAGTGCACCGCTTGCCATAAACGTTACCGCGCTGATCACTTGGAAGAAGCGTACGAAGCAAAGCATAAGAAAGCGCCAGAATCTTTAGCTGACGTTAATTGCCCTGCCTGTGGCAACAAAGGTCAGTTCACTGCTCCAAAACAATTTTCAGGATTACTAAAAACTTATTTAGGACCAGTCGAGGATGAATCTGGTTTGGCATATCTACGCCCTGAGACAGCGCAGGGAATTTTCATAAATTTTGATCAAGTTATGACTACATCACGTAAAAAACCACCATTTGGAATCGGACAGATTGGCAAATCATTCCGAAATGAAATTACCCCAGGAAACTTTATTTTCCGTACTCGGGAGTTTGAACAAATGGAGATGGAATTTTTTGTAGTTCCAGGGACTGATGAAGATTGGCACCAATATTGGATTGATACCAGATTGGCTTGGTACAAAGATTTGGGAATTAACCCAGATCGCCTGCGAATTTATGACCATCCAAAAGAAAAATTGTCGCACTACTCAAAGCGCACTGCAGATATTGAATATAAATTTGAATTTGCAGGAACTGAATGGGGCGAACTCGAAGGAATCGCTAACCGAACTGATTTTGATTTAAAAGCGCACTCTGCTGCTTCTGGAAAAGATCTTTCTTACTTTGACCAGGAAAAAAATGAGCATTGGACCCCATTTGTAATTGAACCAGCGGCTGGAGTTGATCGCTGCGCACTTACTTTCTTGATGGATGCTTACACTGAGGATGAAGCACCAAATGCAAAAGGTGAGATGGAAAAGCGGGTTGTATTACGTCTTGATCATCGCTTAGCCCCAATTAAGGCTGCAGTGTTGCCGTTATCGCGTAACGCTGATTTGTCACCTAAGGCTCGTGATCTTGCGGCGCAATTACGTAAAAACTGGAGTATTGATTTTGATGATTCGGGTGCAATTGGTCGCCGCTATCGTCGTCAAGATGAAATTGGAACTCCATATTGCATCACTATTGATTTTGAATCTCTTGAAGACAACGCAGTAACAATTCGTGAACGCGATTCGATGGAACAAGTTCGCATCTCTATAGATCAAGTGGAAACATGGTTAGCTCCACGCCTGCTCGGCTGTTAAAGCCGCTTAAACTTCAAATCCCAACTGGGGAGATTCAAATTGACCCCCCAGTTGTTTTAGCTCCAATGGCTGGAATTACCAATGCCGCTTTTAGATTGCTTTGTCGAGAACAAGGTGCTGGACTCTTTGTTTCAGAGATGGTGACAGCACGTGCTCTTGTTGAGCGTCACCCCGAAACTTTACGGATGATCACTCCAGGTAAAGGTGAATTTCCTAGATCAGTTCAGTTATATGCGGTGGATCCAGTAGTTGTAGGGCAGGCCGTAACAATGTTGGGGCGCGAGAATTTAGCTGATCATATTGATTTAAATTTTGGATGCCCTGTACCAAAAGTTACTCGAAAAGGTGGAGGAGCAGCGCTTCCTTTCAAACGTAAATTGTTTTCGGCAATTGTGGAATCAGTTGTGAAATCAGCAAAACCATTTGGTATTCCAGTAACAGTAAAGATGCGAATTGGCATCGACAGCGATCACATTACATATTTAGAGGCAGGTGAGAGTGCGGCAATACTCGGCGTAAGTTGGGTAGCACTTCACGCGCGAACTGCAGCACAAATGTACTCCGGAAAAGCCCAATGGGATGCGATTGGCAGATTAGTTGAACATTTAGCGCCATATGGAACACCAGTTTTAGGTAATGGTGACATCTGGTCAGGTGCTGATGCAATAAATATGGTTGAACAAAGCGGTTGCCACGGCGTTGTAGTTGGCCGCGGATGTTTAGGAAGACCGTGGTTATTCGCAGAGTTAGTTGCTGCATTTGAAGGTCGTGAAATTCCACAGCAGCCAACCTTGCGTGAAGTTGCGCAAATTATGGTGCGTCACGGTGAATTACTTGGAGATTATTTTGAAGATGAATTTCGTGCAGCACGAGATTTACGTAAACATATGGCTTGGTATTTAAAAGGATTTCGTGTTGGTGGAGAGATTCGTGCATCTCTGGCGATGATTGAGAATATTCAACAGTTGCGAGATTTACTTGGTGAGATTGAGCAACAACCATATCCAGTTGCATTAGGTGAACAACCACGCGGAAGATCATCATCGATTAGAACAATTGCATTACCAGATAAGTGGCTGGATGATCCAGATGAGTATGCACATATTGAAGTTGAAGATCTGGTTTCTGGAGGATGAACCCGTTTAAAATAATTTTTAGATTGATTTCATTGATGGTAATTATTGTGGTTGCTATTCCGACATTAATAGTGGGCAGAGTTTGGTGGAGTGGCACACATCCAGTCGAGAATAAATCTGATGTGGCGATAGTTTTAGGAGCGGCACAATTTAATGGTCGTCCTGGACCAGTTCTTGAGGCGAGATTGAAGCAAGCGCGAATTCTTTATAAAGAAAATTTAGTCGATCAAATCATCACCGTAGGTTCTGGCGCACCAGGTGATCGAACTACCGAAGGCGCCTCTGGAAGATATTGGCTAGTCAAAAATGGCGTTAAGAACTCTGCTGCAATTTCAGTGCCTAAAGGTAGAGATACTCTTTCGAGTACCAAGGCGTATGCAAGAGTTGTAAAGGGTAAAGAAGTTTTACTAGTTACAGATCCATGGCATTGTCTTCGCGCAACAACTATGGCTAGAGATTTAGGAATTTCAGCCACATGTTCACCAGTTAAAGATGGTCCAAACTCTGTTTCTTCGGCGACTTCAAAATATTTGTTGCGTGAGAGCGTTGCCTACCTTGCATATATTACTTTAGGAAGAGCGGGCATAAATTTAAGTGATCGCTAAAGCCTGATAAGGGATGCTGGTTTTGGGCTCTAGTCGGCCCCTTCTACTAAGGTGAGGGCTGTGGGGTACTCAGAATTTGATCGCGAACGGTATGTCAGCGAGCCAGCAAAACGGCCCGGACGTACTGAGTTTGCCCGCGATCGCGCACGTGTACTGCACTCTGCAGCATTACGCCGTTTAGCGGCAAAAACCCAAGTTGCAGTGCCATGGGCGAGTGATTTTCCACGTACTCGTCTTTCGCACTCACTTGAATGCGCCCAAGTAGGGCGTGAAATTGGCGCCGCACTCGGTGCAGATCCGGATTTAGTTGAGACTGCATGTCTAGCTCATGATTTAGGACATCCTCCTTTTGGTCACAATGGTGAAAATGCACTTAGTGAACTTGCATCTGCAAGTGGAGGTTTTGAAGGCAATGCTCAAAGTTTTCGAATTTTGGTACGTCTTGAACCAAAAACAATTTCAGATCAAGGTTTATCTGCAGGATTGAATTTAACTCGCGCAACTTTGGATGCATCCATTAAATATCCATGGGCTACGGGAGAAAATGAAAAACTGCCAACTAAATTTGGTGTCTATCAAGATGATCTTGCACATTTCAACTGGGCAAAATCGACTAGTGGTTCATCTAATTCATCTGATATTAAGTTTTCAAAACCACTTGAAGCCCAGATCATGGATTGGTCTGATGACGTTGCTTATTCAGTGCACGATTTCGAAGATGCACTACAGGCAGGATTGATTTCAATTAACTCATTTAGAGCTGATATTGAAAAACTCTGGGAGTTAAGTGCTGATGAGAATTTACCGAATTTAAGCCAAGAAGAGTTTGAAAAAGGGCTAGATCGCTTACAAGCACTTTCTTGTTGGCCAAATAACTTTGATGGTTCGCATGGTGCTATGGCCAGACTTAAAGATTTAACAAGTCAATTAATTGGTCGTTTTGCTCATGGTGCCGAGTTGGCAACACGATCCAAATATGGAGATTCACCACTTACCCGTTATGAAGCAAATTTAGTAGTGCCACAGAATGAACGAGTTGAGGTCGCACTTCTAAAAGCAATTTCGGCTCATTACATTTTCCGTGCGCAAAGTTCACTCGATAGATACGAGCGTGAGCGCACATTTATTCAAAGACTTTTTTCTGCCTTAAGTGAGAACGCACCGAAATATCTGGATCGAAATTTTCAACTCAGCTGGCAAGAGGCCTGCTCAGATAATGAAAAGGTACGGGTTATTGTCGATCAAATCGCTTCATTGACCGACCCCGCTGTAGATCTGTTACTTGCCAAGATAGATGGGAATTAGGATCGCCTTATGGCCGGCCGAATAATTGATGCTGATGTGGCTCACATCCGCGACACCAGTCGAATTGATGATGTTGTTGCTGATTACGTCCAACTAAAAAGTGCTGGTGGAGGGCAAAAGAAAGGTTTGTGTCCGTTCCACGATGAAAAGAGTCCATCTTTTCACGTGACGCCAAGCAAAGGTTATTACCACTGCTTTGGATGCCAAACAGGTGGAGATGTTATTTCTTTTGTGATGAAAATTGAACATCTTTCTTTCACCGAAGCTGTCGAACGTCTTGCAGATCGAATGAATTACCAACTTAATTATGAAAGCTCATCTGATTCTTCACCGCGCATAAGTGGCAGCGAACGCAAACGCGTACTGGAAGCAAATAAATTTGCGGCGGCTTTTTACAAGGAACAGTTAAATGGTCCAGGCCCAGCTCAAGTCGGTCGGGAATTTTTAAAACAACGCGGATTTGATCGCGCTGCTGCAGAAAGTTTTGGAGTGGGGTACGCACCTGATGAATGGGATGCACTGTCAAAGCATTTGAAGGCAAAAGGGTTCACTGATATTGAACTTGAGATGGCTGGACTGACTAAAGAGGGTCAGCGCGGTTTTATTGATCGTTTTCGCAATAGATTGATCTGGCCAATTCACGAGATTTCAGGTGATGTAGTTGGTTTTGGTGCTCGGAAATTATCTGAGGAAGACACTGGCCCAAAGTATTTGAATACTTCTGAAACCATCGTTTACAAAAAGAGCGCACTTTTGTATGGACTCGATATTGCCAAAAAAGAGATTGCTAAAACCAGGCAAGTTGTAGTTGTAGAAGGCTATACCGATGTGATGGCAGCGCATTTAGCGGGAGTCACCACCGCTGTTGCTACATGTGGAACTGCTTTTGGTGATGAACATATCCGGATTTTGCGCAGACTCTTGATGGATGATGATTCATTTCGCGGTGAAGTAATTTTCACATTTGATGGTGATGCGGCAGGCCAAAAAGCGGCGATGCGAGCATTTGGTGATGATCAGAAATTTGTAACGCAAACATTTGTAGCTGTCGAGCCAAATGGTTTGGATCCATGTGACCTTAGAATTAAAAGTGGCGATGCAGCTGTTCGTGATTTAGTTGCTAAGCGCGTACCGCTATTTGAATTCGCGATTAAAACACATTTAAAAAATTATGATTTAGCCACAGCAGAAGGAAGAGTTGCCGCGTTGCGCGAGAGTGCACCGCTAGTTGCAAAAATTCGTGATCGTTCACTGCGCCCTGAATACACCAGAGCGCTTGCAGGTTGGCTAGGAATGGATATTGAATCAGTTCGCGATGCTGTTGGTCGAAATTCAGGTGGACGCGAAAGTGCACGTGCGCCACGGCAAGATCAAGCCAGTCCCACTATTACATTAGAGCGAGAAGCGTTGAAAATTATTTTGCAAAAGCCAGCAGTTAGTGCACTATGGAGTGAAGTTGAGCCTGGTGATTTCAGCGATCCACTTTATGAAGCGATCCGCAATTTAATCGGAGACGGGCTGCAAAATCCGGCGCAATTGTTTGAAAATCAAGATGAGGTAATCCAAGGTTTGTTACGCGAATTGCTGGTCGAGCCAATTAAAACTAGTGAAATAAATCAAAGATATGCCGAAAGCGTTTTTGCCCGGTTGCGGGAGGTTTCCTTTACTCGGCAGGTCGCTGAAATCAAATCTAAATTGCAACGGATCGCTCCTGAGGACGCGCAATACATGGGTATTTTTGGCGAATTAGTGGCTCTAGAGGCCAAGCGTCGTGCGCTACATGATCTAGGTCTAGGGGATCTCGCCCTTTAGCCTTCGAGAAGCGATCTACAGATCTAGATTTAGCTCAGGTTGCGACCTGCGATAAGGTTTGCGCCTATTCCCTGATAGCTCAATTGGCAGAGCAGCCGGCTGTTAACCGGCAGGTTCTTGGTTCGAGTCCAAGTCAGGGAGCACACAAAAAGCTCTCAGTTAGGGCACCGCCTTTACTAAGACTTATGCAGTTAGGTAGGAAGATGAAATCGACTGAGACATCTGGAGCAGTGAGGGCGTTGAGAGTTTTGGCTATAAACCCAATTACTAAATCCAAAAGCACAAAAACAGGTAGCAAAATTTTGTTCGCATTTATGGCGGGCGTAGCGGTCGCTGGAGGCGGAGCCTATGCAGTTACTTCTGCCTCACCAACTGTTTCTGCATGCGTTGATAGCAAAACCAAAATTATGTACTACTCAAAAACTGCTAAATGTCCGGCCGGTCGCACACTGGTTAATTGGAGTGTTACCGGACCGCAAGGCGCCGCTGGACCTGCAGGGGCTGATGGAATCACAAAAGATAATTCTGGAAATTTATCTATTAAAGACATTGCAGCAAAAGTTCTACCTTCAGTTGTTTCGATTTCAGTAACTGCAACTGGCGGTTCTGGAACCGGATCAGGCGCGATTATTCAAAGTGATGCAACGAAGAGTTACATGATCACTAATAATCACGTCATTTCCAATGCGGTTTCTAGCGGCACTGTTAAAGTGGAATTACAAAATGGCGAGAAAATTACCGCGACAATTCGCGGTAGGGACATTGCTTATGATTTAGCTGTTCTTCAAATCTCTAAAGGCAATCTTCCTGTTATGGAGATTGGAGATTCAAGCAAAGTTGTAATTGGAGATTTATCTGTTGCAATTGGCTCACCGCTGGGACTATCTGGAACAGTAACAAGTGGAATTATTTCAGCATTAAATCGTCCGGTAACTACGGGAAATACAACATCTACTGAGTCCTACATTGATGCGATTCAAACAGATGCTGCAGTGAATCCGGGCAACTCAGGTGGACCTCTTGTAAATGGACAAGGCCAAATGGTGGGCGTTAATTCCGCCATTGCATCTCTTGCAGATTCAGCAACTGGCCAAGCAGGAAGCATCGGACTCGGATTTTCGATCCCAGTTAATCAAGCCATGCGCGTTGCTCGCGAAATTATTGAAACGGGTAAATCAACAAGACCTCTGATGGGTGTAAATATTGATCCGACCTTTACAGGTGTGGGTGGAAAAATAATTGGCTTAACCACAGGTGGGGCTGCTGACAAAGCTGGGATTCCAGTAAATAGCGTGATCAGAGCAATTGATGGTTTTGTAATCAACAGTGATGTTGAAGCAATTGTCAGAATTCGTTCATATGCTCCAAATGCAACAGTAAATGTTTTGGTTGATTTACCAACGGGTGGCCAACAAACCTTTACTGTAAAACTTGGTAGTGCCCTTTCAAATCCTTAATCTTCAGTTCACCTGCTGGAAATATGACGGAGTATGATCAATACATGGCTCAATTTCACCTCCAGATTAAACTTCCTGATCGTCCTGGATCCCTGGGCACTGTCGCATCAGCAATTGGCTTTGCCGGAGGAGATATCCGCAATCTCTCAGTTGTCAAAAATGAGAACGGCGAAGGTGTAGATGATTTAGTTGTGGCTATCCCGGGGACTGATCCAACAGATTTGTTAAATGTTTTAAATGCAATCGGGGGAGTGCAAGTAATTTCAGTTGAGAAAGTTTAAAAATTTAAGTTTTTGACATGAGATAGTGCTGCTTTGCCAATGTATGGAGCAGCTGCAAAATGTGAAAGTTCCAGTAAACGGTTCCACTTAGCACTTCTCTCCGATCTATGTGTAGACCCAACTTTTATCTGCCCGGCATCGCTGCCAACCGCTAAATCAACCAACCAACTTTCCTCTGTGTCACCAGATCGGGCTGACACAACGGTTCCCCATTTACCTTTTTTAGCGGTTGTTAGAGCAGTTAGCGCAGAATGCAGAGTGCCGGCTTGATTTGGTTTAATCAAAATACTGTTTGCTTCTTTGGCTGCAATTCCACTTAAAAGACGATCATTTTGAGTTGCATAACGATCATCGCCAATGATTTGAATCCGATCACAATTTTCTTGCTGCTGTTTCCAACCATCGGCGTCATCTTCAGCCGCACCATCTTCTACTGAGACGATCGGAAATAGATTTAACCAATTGCTCCATCTGGAAACAAATTGCTCTGTAGAAAGTTTCTTGAGATTTCCACTTTCATGAATTTCGTAATGATCTCCATGAAATGATTGAGTTGCTGCTATGTCAAGAGCTATAGCTACTTTGCCTGAAAGCCCTGCTTTGATAATGCCTTCACTTACAAATGCGAGTGCTTGTTCATCAGATCCTAAACGCGCCGTTACTCCACCTTCATCGGCAACTAATGATTGGTCATGACCATCATTACTCAGCAGGGTTTTCGTGGATTCCCGAACTTTCCAAACCCACTCTATCGCTTCCTCAATTGAAGTTGCTCCTATCGGAACTGCCAAAATATCCTGCAGATCTATTGCTCCGCCGGCATGAGCTCCACCAGAAAAGATATTAACCATCGGGAGCGGGAGAGTCGGAGTGCTATCCAAATGATCAGCAATCACTCTAAATGGTTCGACGTTATTCACTTTTGCAGTTGCTAACCAAGCAGCAATTGTTATGGCAACTGGAATATGACCACCAAATTTAGAAAAGGTACCTGATGAATCGTAATTACGGAGATTTTTATCAAGTGCCGAGAAATCGTTTGCATCAATTCCGATTAAGTGCGGAAGTACTTCTCTAGTGAAACGGCCAATGGTCTCACTTACGCTACTTCCGTCGTAGGAAGTTTTGTTGTCACGCAAAAACAAGGCCTCATGTGCCCCAGTACTTGCACCAGAAGGGGCAATCGCATTCGCTGATTTATCACCTATAGAGACTCGAGCCAAGACTGTGGGCATTCCACGCGAGTCAAGGACCTGCCAAAGATCAATCTTGCTTATCGCGCTCATAAATAATTATTAGGACTTTTCACAGAACGCCAAATTTTGCAAATGCCGCACTTGGCGCCATTCCTTCGCGGACGGCTTTGCGGAAATCGCTTTCTCCAGAGTTTTTCTCTTCAACTTTTGCAACAACAATATCAATCATATGTTGTGGAATAACGACAACTCCATCAACATCGCCAACAATCAAATCACCAGGATTTATTGTCACGCCATCAATCACCGCTTGCACATTGTGTTCAACAACTTCATAACGACTATTAATATCTGTTGGATCAGTTTCGACTCCAAATACTCTGAAGCCCATAGCGCGCATTCGATTTACATCGCGTACTGGACCATCGGTAAGCGCACCAGCAACACCTTTGAAAGCACATGCAGTCGATAACAATTCGCCCCAAAGTGCAGCACGCTTCATTCGACCGGATGGTGTTACGTAAACTTGATCTTTTTGAATTGCATCAAGTGCGGCAAGCAAACCTACATATGGAACCTCTGGATATGTATCAACAACTTCAAGTCTCACTGGAAATGCATAACCCATCATTACGCCATCGCCTGAGATCATGCTGACATCTGATTTCAATACTTGGTTTCGATAACCCAGATGATCTAAAACATCTGAAGTTAGGGCCGCACCGAAGATCGTGCGGAGTCGGGTCAGGTCATGAACTGGGTTATTTGAGGTCATGGCTACAGCCTAAAGGGGGTAGCGGAAAATCGTTTAATCCTGCCCAATCGCTGAATTGGAACCTTTCAATGGCGATTTTATCTACCGGAATCATCGTAAATCGGACAAATTTTAATTTGTAATTTAAATTAAATATGCGAAAAAACTCAATAAAAATACTGTTACTAGCGGGTATTCAAATTGACGCCGGACCAATGTTGGACAAGCATTCCTCCTGTAGTTCTGCTACATCCAAATACCCTCGCAGAGAATGGAATATGAATGCGTAAACGCTCATATCGAGTCGCTGCTGGTCTTGCTGTAATTGCACTTCTTGCAGCAGGTTGCTCATCAGACAAAGCAGCCGAAGACACAGCCGCTACAGAAGAAACTGTTGCAGTAGATCCACAGCTTGAAATCTTTACTTGGTGGTCGTCAGGTGGAGAAGCTGAAGGTCTTGCTGGCATGGAGTCAGTATTTAAAGCAAATAACCCAGACACCGAATATGTAAATGCATCAATCGCCGGTGGTGCTGGAGTTAACGCAAAGGCTGTACTTACCAGCCGTTTAGAAGCAAACGATCCGCCAGATTCATTCCAAGCACATGCAGGAATGGAACTTGATGGATATGTTAAATCTGGAAAACTTGAAGATCTAACTGATCTATACAAGTCAGAAGGATGGGACACAATTTTCCCAGCGGACTTAATCAAGACTCTAACCGTTGACGGAAAGATCTACTCAGTTCCAGTAAACATTCACCGTGCAAACGTACTGTGGTGGAATCCTGCAACTGCAGCCAAGGCTGGAATCACTGCAGCCCCAACAACTCTTGATGAGTTCTTTGCTGATCTTGAGAAGTTTAAGAAAGCTGGAATTACTGGACTTGCTCTTGCAGGAAACGGCGACTGGGCAATTGCTCATTTGTTAGATTACATCTTGCTTGCATCTCTAGGGCCAGACGCATTTGAAGGCCTATTCAAGGGAACGACTTCATGGACTGGTCCAGAAGTTGCAGCGGCATTGAAGAACTTCCAGAAAGCACTTTCTTATGGAAATAAAGGTGCCGGAAACCTTGACTGGCCAGATGCTGGCAAGTTAGTTACCAGTGGAAAAGCTGGATTCTTCATCATGGGTGACTGGGCTTCAGCACAGTGGCAATCAGAAGGTCTTGTACTAGGAACCGATTACACCTGGGCACCTGCTCCAGGAACAGTTGGCACCTACCAATGGCTATCTGATTCATTCACACTTCCAATTGGCGCAAAGCACCGCAATGCCGGTCTAGCTTGGCTAAAAGTCTGTGGATCTAAAGAAGGTCAAGATGCATTCAACCCTAAGAAGGGTTCAATCTCTGCTCGTACCGACTCTGATCCATCAGTTTACGATGACTATCTAAAAGCAGCTATGGAAATGTGGAAGACCGATCGTTTGGTTGGTTCAACAGTCCACGGAGTCAATGGCAACAACGCTTTGATGGCCGCGTACAACACTGCAGTTGGTAAGTACTTCTCAGGTGGATTCAAGGACAATGCCGGTTTGGCAAAAGACCTTGATGCTGCTTACATGGCAGGACAAGCCTAAGAAGTAAAATAATTTCCGACTGACTAACAAGTTTAGTTAGTTGCAAATTTGTAAGTGATCTCTGGTGGGTGGTGGAAACACCGCCCACCAGAATCATTAATTGGCAAGAGTTTTTAATTACAAGTAGAGTTTCAACAAAGCAATGGTTAATGTGTGAAAGGTTTTTAAATGCCAAAGGTGCAAAGCAAACAAGCCTCCGCTCGGATCGGTGGATTCTTTTTTGTGTTGCCTTCCATAATTGCAATCGCGATATTCGTTTATGGAATGATCGCTTATACCTTCAATATTTCTTTGACTAATCGAAATTCCGCTTCGGTTAAAGATATTAAAAATGTGGGATTTAAAAATTACACTGAACTTCTTTCGGATGAGCGCTTCCTGCATGCCCTTGGAAACCTTTTAAAATTCACGGGTGTATTTTTGGTAGGAACTTTACTTTCCGGTTTTATTATGGCTTTGCTTCTTGAAAAGGGAGTTGCTGGCGAAGGCCTATTTAGATCCTTCTACCTTTACCCAATGGCGATTTCATTTATCGCGATGGGAACTGTTTGGCGTTGGCTGCTTAATTCAAGTAAAGACGCGGATGCTGGTGGATTAAATCTAGTATTGCAAAAAATTGGCCTTGGATTCTTGCAAAATGATTGGTACTTATCACCCAGTGGGGCGATGTATGCAATGGCAGTCCCCGCAATTTGGCAGATGAGTGGTTATGTAATGGCCCTTTTCCTTGCTGGATTCCGCGGAATTCCAGAAGATCTTCGTGAAGCTGCCCGCATGGATGGTGCTAGTGAATTTAAGATTTATCGTCATGTGCTTTTCCCACAACTAAGCCCAACATTTTTGACTGTGTTAATAATTTTAGGACATATCTCAATGAAGGTCTTTGATCTAATCATCGGTATTTCCGGAAAGAGCTATGTCACTGATGTATTGGCCGTATATATGTGGCAGGTGACCTTTGATATTACAAACTTTGCCAAGGGTGCAGCAATAGCAATGATTATTTTATTTATGGTAGCGATTGTAGTTATTCCCTATCTGCGCCATGTAAATAAGACAGAGCAGGAGAACTAAATGAGTGCAGATATCGTAGATCGCGTCACACACTCAACTGCGCCTAAGAAGAATCGTAAAAAATTATCTGGTGTTGGCCAATTCTGGTTGATCTTTCGTTATGTATCGCTAACAATTATTTTGGCGATGGTCATTTTGCCGATCTATGTATTGGTAGTTAACTCATTTAAGGGAATCAGCGGCGTATACCTAAATACGGCTTTCCAATTGCCTGAAAAGATAAATTTTGAAACATGGGGAGCGGCCTGGGATTGGCTTGCAGTTCCAATGGGACGAACCCTTCTATTTGTTACACAATCTTCAATAATCTCAGCGCTCATTGGATCCATTAACGGTTATGTGCTCTCGAAATGGCGCTTTGCGGGTTCCAACGCGGTTTTTATGCTCTTTCTTTTTGGAATGTTTATTCCATACCAAGCAATCATGATTCCACTTACTCAATTTAACAAAGCTGTGGGATTAACAGGCTCAATTTATGTTCTTGTTCTGGCTCACGTTGTTTATGGAATTCCTATATGTACTTTGATTTTCCGAAATTACTACGCCTCTATCCCTGATGAAATTATTGAAGCAGGGCGTGTTGATGGCGCATCCATGGTTCGGATTTATCGGGCAATCATCTTGCCTTTATCAATCCCAGCCTTTGTGGTGGTATTAATCTGGCAGTTCACATCAGCTTGGAATGATTTCCTCTTTGCAATCTTCTTGACAGGTGGATCACCAAAAATTGCGGTAGCGACCACTGCGCTTAACTGGTTAACTGGAAGTTCAAATCAGGTTTACTACGGTAAAAATATGACGGCTTCTTTAATGGCATCAATTCCAACATTGTTGGTTTATATGTTCTTGGGACGGTACTTCTTACGGGGTCTTCTAAGCGGCTCACTTAAAGGTTAGTTTTAAAGTAAATCCGCTCCATCAAGTAATGATCTGGCTTTTTCAATTACTTTTACTTTTGCTGAATCATTCAAATACTTCACTTGCGAGATACCAACAACTCGAACCGCAGCAATTATGCCAACATGATGACCGAGATTTCCGGGAATTTCACCCCTTTGTTCTTTATAAGCGCTCAGGAAGTTTGCGATTGTTTCCAGTAGCAAATCTCGTTGATCTTCAAGATGAATGGATTTAATAATTAGATGAGCACACATAAATGCCAGATCAAATACTGGGGCACCTTTATGAGTTACTTCAAAATCTAATACCCAGGTTCCACTAGGTCCAGCCAAAATATTTTTTGGCGAGAAATCTCCATGAACCGCACACTCCATGCTTTCCATTAACTCTTTTGCACACGAGGAGATGAGGGGTTCATACTCTGGCCAAATTTTTGCCATTCCACCATAAAAAGCTCCAGCTCGTAAGTCATAAAGTCTCTTCTTGCCATTTTCAATCCGTGGGGGGAGTTGTACTCCTGTGGTTTTGTTGTGCCAGATTCCCAGGACTTTTCCTAACTCACTTCCAACTTTTGGGTTAACAATTCCCTTTAACATTTGCAGACGCCATTCACTCATATCTGCTGGTGCAAGCTCAAGCATTATTGCTAACTCATCATCATTCCGACCAAGTAATTTCGGCACAAACGCAGGTGTGAGTTGGTGATACATAGTTATTGCATCACCTTCAGCAAGAATCCGATCAACATCTGCTTCCCAGGTACCCGGAACGCGCAACTGAGCGAGTGCACGCTTAATTACACCGGACCCATTGTGCCAATTAACTTTTATGGTGTCACAAGAAACGCCACCGGCTAGCGTCGTAGCGGTTATTTCTTTGGCATCAGGAACAAGTGAAAGTAGAGTTTTGGTTGCAAACTCAACGTCCGATGAACTCAATTAACTGCCATTTCAATTAATTGCGCAATGTGCAGAACCCGAGTTTTAATTTTAGCGCGTCGCAAAGATGTAACTAATTGGCGGGTACAACCTGGATTTACCGTAATTACGTAATCTAGATCGAGCGCCTTTATATCTTCAATTTTTTTAGCAATAACTTTTTGGCTATTTTTTCGTTGCAACAATGAGTAACTTCCTGCCGCACCGCAGCAGCCACTTGCATTGGGAATTTCGACATAATCACCTAGTGGTTTGAGAATTGCGCGTGGTTCCTTAAAGATTCCCAAGCCATTGCGAAGGTGGCAGGAATCTTGGAAACCGATTCGAATCTTTTTTCCATCTTTTTCGATTGGCTTTAAGAGTTTTTCTTGGGCGCTCCACCATTGGGAAAACTCATTTACTCGCTCATTTCCCAACACTGCAGCCAGATGTGCAGCACAACCACCGGCGGTAGTAAGAATTGTTCCAGGTAATTTTTCACCTAGATTTTTGGCCATCTCTTTGCCACGTTCTAACTCTCCATTGTGAGCATGTAGGGCTCCACAACATCCTTGATTTTTCGTTATAGATACCTCAGGTGCGATCCGAGCGACTGTTCTACTAACTTTAGGAAATAAAACTCTTTCAAAGCAACCCATCATCAAATTTAGATTTGGATCTGATTTTCGCTCACGGGCTGTTGGAGATACAAATCCCATACTCCGAACTCTCCAAGTAGATTTCACTGCTTCAAATAATCCGCGGATAATCAGTGGACGATTTTTACCTTGCCAACTGATCTCACGCCACTCTTCAAGTAGAACTCCATATTCAACACCAGCAGGACAAACCGGTTCGCAGGCCCGACATCCAAGACAGAAGGAAGACTCCTCAAGCGCATCACTAAATGGCATTTTTCCATCTTGCAATGCACGCATTAAAGTAATTCGACCACGAGGTGAAGATTGCTCGTCTCCAGTTAATTGATATGTGGGACAAGCAGGTAAGCAATAACCGCATGAGATACAGCGATCTAATTTGCTTTGGGTGAATTTTTCGGTCATGAACCCAACCTGCCTGGATTCAAGATTCCAGCGGGATCAAAGACCGATTTAATACCACGTTGTAATTGCATTTGGCCTTGACCTAAGCGTGCAGTTAGATATGGCAACTTTGCACTGCCAACCCCATGTTCACCGGTGATAGTCCCACCAAGTGCAAGTGCCATTTCAAATATTTCCTTGAGCGCTTTTTCAGCACTATGTACTGCTCTCTCATCATTTTTATCAACCACAATTGTTGGGTGCAGATTTCCATCACCGGCATGTCCAAATGTTCCAATTAAAACTTGATTCTTCTTGCCGATTTCATTAATTCCATTTACTGCATCACTCATTATTGGGCGAGGTACTGAGATATCTTCCAAAATCGATAGAGTTCCAAGTCTGGCAAGTGCCGGAAGAGAGCATCTACGCGCATACAAAAGCGCATCAGCAGCAGCAGTATCAGCAGCGAGTGTTACTCCACGCGATCCACTTACTTCAGCCGCAATCTGGGCCATCTTGTCAACAGCTGCATCTATAAAAGCAGGTTCGCCGTCATCACCAAATAACAAGAGTGCTCCAGCTTGAGTATCCAATCCAAGGTGGGCGAACTCTTCAACGGCCAAGATGCATGAGTTGTCTAGAAACTCCATGGTGGCTGGCAAGATTCCGGCACGTACCACTTGATCAACGGCATTTGATGCGGCTGCTAAGTCAATGAAATAAGCAACGCCATATTTTGCGGCTCGTGGTCGGGGATTCAAAATCGTAGTTATCTCGGTAAAAATTCCAAGGGTTCCTTCGCTGCCGACAAATAATCTAGTTAAGTCATATCCGGCAACATCTTTAACCATTCGTGAACCAGTTCGAACAATTTCGCCAGTTCCGGTAACAACCTCTAACCCTAAGATGTAGTTTTTAGTTGTTCCATATTTCAATCCGCGCAAACCACCTGCACTTGTTGCAACATTGCCACCGATTGTTGAAACATTTTTTGACCCTGGATCAGGAACAAACATCAATCCTTCTTTTGCAACAGTCTCATCAAGAATTTGATTTGTAACTCCAGGCTGTACAACTGCCAACATCTGGGCACGGTTTACTTCAAGAATTTTATTCATCTTGTTCATACTCAAAACAATTCCACCATTTAATGGAACAGTCGCAGCGCACAAATTACTTCCGGCTCCTCGAGCAATTATCGGAGTCTTAGTACTTGCTGCAAATTTTACGATTTCGACAACTTCTTGAGTAGACCTTGGCGTAACTACAACTTCTGGCAATCCATGAAAAAGTGGAGTTGCATCACGGCTATAACTTTCTAAAGCAACAGCATCACCATGCACTATTTCAGCGCCAACCAGAGTGGTCAGGCGATCAACCAATTTTTGGTTATCGTGGTTTGGGGCTGGTGACATTGGGGCGTGCCTGCCTTTCTGCCAGTATTAGGGGGTACTCAAATTAGGGATACTCGCCGTAGAGTACCGCTCAAAGATAACCATAAATGGGGGGAAAATGCAGGCAACCGTCTTTGATCAGCGGCGAAACATTCTCGGTGAGGGCCCAACCGCCACCGGCGCTAAAAATCAGCAGATTCAATGGGTCGACATCATGGGCAAGGCGGTTCGCTCCCGTCATTTAATCTCTGGAGAAATTTTGGAGTATGCAACAGCTGAGCATGTTGGTTTTGCAATCCCGCGCAAGAGTGGCGGAGATGTAATCGGAACAGCGAATGGACCACACCTTCGTGATGCTGATGGAACTTTGCATAAATTGCCAACTCGGATAGATGCCGATGGTTTTAGTGCGACACAAGTAGTTCGCTGGAATGATGGGAAAATTTCTCCTACTGGGGATCTATTTTTGGGAACGATGGGTTATAAATTTGAAAATAATGCCGCTGCTCTTTATCAGATGCGCGGAGATGGAAAACATATGCGCCGGATTTTTGGGGATGTAACAATCAGCAATGGTCTCGATTGGACTCCTGACGGCAAAACAATGTTTTACATTGACACTACTTTACAAAGAGTGGATAAGTTAGATGTGGTCGAACGAGATGTGATCAACCGTCGTCCATTTATTAATTTTCCAGAGAGCATGGGAATGCCAGATGGAATGTCAGTTGATGCAAACGGAAATCTTTGGGTCGCATTTTGGACCGGTTCTGCAGTGCGTTGCTTTGATGGTGAAAACGGGAAGCAACTTGATGAAATAAATTGTCCAACCCCAAGAATTACTTCATGTGTATTTGCTGGTGAAAATTTAGATCAATTAATTATCACTAGTGCTCGCGAAGAAAGTGAAGTTGGCGAACCGAAGGAATCAGGAATGACATTTATCGCTAACCCCGGTGTGCGTGGTCAAAAGACCACACTCTTTGGAGCGTAATGCCTGATCTATATACCTTTGGCGAAGCTATGGCGTTGTTTCTATCCGAAGACACTGATTCAGTAATTGATGCGAAGTTGTATCGCAGAAGTACAGCCGGTGCTGAAGGAAATGTTGCCGTAGCTGTTTCAAGACTCGGGCTGCACGCGCATTTTTATACTCATTTAGGACAAGATGAATTAGGCACTGCAATTCTTGATGATTTTATCGCGGAAGGTGTGGATGTCTCTGAAGTTAAGCGCGTATTAGAATTTAGCGGCACCATGATCAGAAATCCTGGTACTACCCGTACTGTTGAAGCGACCTACTTAAGAAAAGGCGCAGCAGCGACAACAATTTCTCCTGCTGACATTAATTTGGGAATGTTGCACTCATCTAAATGGGTTCATACAACTGGAATTACTTGTGCAATCTCAGCAACTGCGGCAAGTGCCGTTGATTTTGCATTAACAAAAGCAAGAGAAGCGAAGATTGCTTGCAGTCTAGATTTGAATATCAGACGAAAGTTATGGAGCGAAGCCCAGGCACGAGTAGTTCTTGAGCCTTTAGCCCATGATGTTGATCTGCTTATCGGTGGAGAAGATGAGTACCTTGCAATCTTTGGTGAGCAGGATCCAAAGCGCGCCTTGAAATTAGTAGCTGAACGTGGATGCAAAATTGCGATCATGACAAAAGGTGACCAAAAAATTAGATACCTTATTAATGGTGAGTTCGGGGAAATCACTCCACCGAAAGTTAAAGCTGTTGATCCGGTTGGATCGGGGGATGCATTTACAGGAGGAGTTATCTCAGGCTTGCTAAGTGGTTTGAGCGCAATAGAAGCAATAAAGCAGGGGAGCGTTTCTGGTGCTCGAGTCGCTAGCCAATTTGGCGATTGGGCTGGATTGCCAACTGGAGTTAAAGGTAGGACTGATCCAGCGATAATTGCCCAACTAACCGGAGGAGCCCAATGAGTGTTATTAAAACATTATTGAAAAGTGGGGCAGTTGCGATTGTCCGTACCGCCGATCAAGTAAGTTGTCAGGAGGCTGCTGATGCAATTGTTGGCGCTGGATTAACTTCAATTGAAATTACACTTACAACTCCAGGGGCGTTTGATGTAATTGCATCGCTTGCGGCTCGGCCAAATGTTTGCGTCGGAGTAGGAACAGTTCTGACAACCTCTGATGTTGCAAATGCAGCAAAAGCTGGTGCAACTTTTGTGGTTTCCCCAAATACAAATCCTGAAGTTATTGCGGCGACTAAAAAAGCCGGTTTGATTTCTATTCCTGGAGTTGCGACTCCAAGTGATGTTGCTGCGGCACTTGCTGCAGGTGCCGATGTATTGAAATTATTTCCAGCATCTTCATACGGACCAGCGCACCTAAAAGCATTACGTGATCCATTCCCCGGAAATCTTTGGTGTCCAACTGGAGGATTAAGTGTGGCCGCGGTCCCAGATTGGTTTGCTGCTGGCGCAAATATGGTTGGCCTCGGTGGCCCCCTTCTAAAAGGTGGTCTTTCTGCAATTCCAGCAAATGTGGCTGCTTTCTTGGCTGCCGTTGCGCAAGCGAGAGAGATAAACTCATGAGTATGAAATTATCCAATGACCATATTTTAGTAACTGGTGGTGCAAAAGGAATTGGTGCTGCAATTGTGCTCGATGCGGCTCAAGCAGGTGCCCGCGTCTCATTTGTAGATATCGATGTAGCGGGTTCTGAAAAATACCTAGGTGAGTTAAAAGCTGCTGGCCATAAAGTTGAATTTGAAAGAGCCGATGTCGGTAACTTTTCCGACTTAGAGCAAGCTCATAAAAAATTGGTAAGTAAACAAGGTGATTTCACTGGTGTAGTTAATAACGCCGGAGTAAATTCATATGCAGATCCAGTAACAATGACTGATGAAGAATGGGATGCCTTTTTTGCAATTGACATGAAATCAATTTGGCATACTGCAAAATTAACTTTGCCAGCCATGCGTAAAGCTCAAAAAGGTTCAATTGTAAATATTGCATCTATTCACGCCCGACTTACCTTTCCAAATTACTTTCCATATGGTGCCGCGAAATCTGCAGTGCTCGGATTAACCCGCAACTTAGGGATTGACGAAGGCCATAACAACATTAGATGTAATGCGGTTTCTCCTGGTTACATCATGACTCCGCTTTCAGAAGCCTGGTATGCCGAAGAGGCTGGCCGTTATGAGCGTGCACTCTCTATTCAGCCAATGGGCAGAGTTGGCCAAGCAGTTGAGATCGCAAAAATCGTCACCTTCTTACTTTCTGACGACGCTTCATTTGTGAATGGATCTGATTGGGCCGCCGATGGCGGGTTAGGAGCGCGATCAGCATGAGTTCATCAATGAGATTAAAAGGTCATCACGTACTAGTAACAGGTGGATCTCAAGGAATCGGTGCAGCGATTGTTGTAGATGCTGCTGCTGAGGGTGCTCGAGTTTCATTTTTTGATATTGATGTAGAACGTGGTGAAGCGCTAGCTGCCAAATTAAATTCCGAAGGTAATAAAGTGCTATTTGTTAAGGCTGATGTTTCAAAATTTGACCCATTTAAAGCAGCTTTTGATGTGGCTGTTGCAAAATTTGGCCCAGTAACCGCAGCCTGTTCAAATGCCGGACGAAACTCTTATGCAGATCCAGTTACTTATACAGATGAAGAGTGGGAATCTTTCTTCGCACTAGATTTGAAATCTAGTTGGTACACAGCCAAGTTATGTTTACCAGAAATGCGCAAAGCCAAAAAAGGTTCAATTGTTTTTATCTCATCGATTCATGGTCGGATGACCGCACCAAATTATTTCCCATACTCTGCAGCTAAAGGTGGGTTGATCGGGCTTGCACGCAACCTAGCTCTGGATGAAGGTGCCTTAAATATTCGCACAAATACTGTTTCTCCTGGATATACCTTGACCGCCTTGGTTGACTCTTATTTTGACCTCTACCCTGATCGCAAAGCAGATGCTGAAGCGGTGCAACCTATGGCTCGAATGGGAAATCCTTCAGAAATTGCAAAAGTTGTTTCTTTTGTTATGTCTGATGATTCCTCATTTATAAATGGTGCAGATCTAATGGTTGATGGTGGGCTTCACGCACGTTTTGCTTAAGCAAGGTTTATAAAACAAAGGAGTTGTAAATGTCAGAGTGGAAAAGTAGTCGCGATCCAAAAGGCCCAATGCATGCTGGGATTTCATTACTAAGTAACCAAAAGGTAATAAGTGCTGATGCAGATAATCTTCCTGAGAGTGCAAAAAGATTTTCCGATGGAAGTCGCTGGAAGGTAGAGATTCCCTCTGTTGAAGGTCCCGCTGCGATGCGCGTTGTTATTGAAGAGGCCACAAAACACAAATTAGCTTTTCATCGCGCCAGCCAAGGTAGCGGAATCATGATGCTTACAGATCCAGAGATCAAAGAATTTTTAGAGCTGGGCGAAAAAGCTAAAGCCGAAGTTTGTCTTTTTGTCGGCCCACGTTCCTCTTGGGATATTGGTCGTGCAACT
>SXGQ01617902.1_pt1 | contig 21066 bp, 17 predicted proteins | sample 3178371 | NCBI WGS metagenome assembly SXGQ01 (sample SAMN11356859, study PRJNA531348) | freshwater metagenome | isolation source: freshwater sample F1-20 | place: China: Fuxian Lake, Yuxi | collected 2017-12-25 | reverse complement strand
GTGCTTATAGCAACTGCCGGTAAATCTCGTAGAGACTGTGATATTTTAGAGTATATATCATCTAATATATTTTTTTTATTATTTTTCATATTAATAATATCATCTAGGTCGTCTTCCATTTTAGAAGTAAATTTTAAATCACATAAATAAGGCGCTACATCATAAATATATTTAATTACATTAATGCCCAATTCTGTCGGTATCAATAAGTCTTTACTATTTCCACCTAAATTTATTATCTTATTCTCGGTAATAATAGTATCATCTTTATATTTTTTTAGAAACGACACAATATTATATTCTTTCTCCGGATTTTTTCCAATTTCAATATATTTCTTCTCTAATAATTTATCTATAATTGAAGCATATGTAGATGGTCTCCCTATTCCCTCCTTTTCCAATTGTTTAATTAATTGTACCTCATTATATAAGGACGGAATATTATCAATAAATCCAGTTGATTTATATTCATACGAATAACAGTCTTTATCTAGCATTTTTATTAAATCTTCATAATCTTCAATTTTTTCTTCGTAAATAATTTTAAAACCTTCAAAAATCATATACGATTTTGTTCCCATAAAAACATATTCCTTATTATCATTTAACGAAGAAGTAAAAGTAATATCAATATCTGTATATATTGCGTCGCTCATAAGAGAAGCAAGCGTTCTTTTTCGCACAATATCATATAATTTATTATGATTGGAAGATAATGATTGATATGAAGAATCCTTATCATTGGTATTACTGGCATAACATGATATTATATTAGGATTTGTTATTCTTATCGCCTCATGTGCTTCTTGGGCGTTATTAATTTTAGATTTAAAACTCCTATATTTAGCATATGAATTATTTTGACTACTATTATCATATGTATTTTTAATATAATTAATTATATTATTTTTGGCATCATTAGAAATATTAGTGGAATCTGTGCGGATATAAGATATAAGACCGCGCTCATATAAATCTTGCGCATATTTCATAGTAATCTTCGCATTCCACTTATATTTATTATAACAATCTTGCTGAAGCGTAGTAGTAGTATATGGCGCTGGAGGAGATACAGAGCGCTTTTTTAATTCATATTTAATAGAATATTTCGTATTTGTTTTAAGAACTCCTAAAATTTTCTTAACATTTTCGATATTATTCAAACCATATATATTATGATTATTTAATAACGATGCTATTACCGAACAACTCTTCTTATCTTTTTTATCAAATACAAATTTACATTCAATATTCCATTTTTGCTCAATTTCATTATTTAAAATTTTATTACGCTGGTTTATACAGATGATTACTGCGGCATTTTGAACTCTTCCCGAACTCAAATAATTTATGTCAAATTTAGACCATAGTATAGGAGATATCTTGTATCCTATCATTCTATCGACAATTCGCCTAGTTTCTTGGGCATTAACAATATTCAAATCAATTTCGCGAGGATTATTAATCGCATTTTTAACAGCAGTTTCAGTAATCTCATTAAAAGAAATGCGATAACATTTCTTGTTTTTAATTAAATCAGTAATACTGTGTTTTATATTGTGTGCAATAGTTTCTCCTTCTAAATCTGGATCTGTGGCAATATATATAATATCAGATTTAATTACTAAATCTCTAATGCTATTTATAATTTTAGGATTTGTTTTAATATATTCTAGTACCCACGTAGTAGTATCAAAGCCTATTTTATCTTTAGGCAAATTATAAATATGTCCCGAAGAATATGTAACAATAACATTTTTATCATTTAGATATTTTTTAATAGTATTAGTTTTAGTAAAACTTTCAACAATTACCAACTTTTTCATAATATGCGATTAATAACTCTTTTAATCTTTTACATATATCATTTTTTTTATATTATCTATTTAATAATGGATGCCAATCTAGTTAAATACAAATTGAAAAATGGTATAAAGGTTTTAATAGTGCCACTTAAAACAAATCTTACATATATATCAATATCTATACTATTAGGTTCATATCATGAGAAAAAATGCGAAGGTAATTTAACACATTATTATGAACATCTTTTAGGCAGAATAACATCGCAAAAATACAAAGATTATAAATATATTGGAAATGAAATAGTAAAGCGCAGTGGATATTCAAATGCTTACGTATCTAATAACGAGTTATGTATATTTATACAAGGGTTTTATAAGGATTTTGATTTTTATGCCGACATTTTATCAAATAGTTTGAACGATTTTTATATAGACCCTAAATTAGCGGAGAACGAGAAGGGAGCAGTAATACAAGAATTGATAAATTTAATATCAGAAGATAATTACAAGTTCGATTTTAATATATTTAAGTATTTATTTCCGAAATATTCGTATTTAGAAGATTATGGTAGTAAAATCGATTATGTAAAAAAATATAGTATTAAACTCGTTAAAGATTTTATAAAGAGAAAGATTTTTACAGATAATATCGTAATTAATATTACGTGTCCTGATAATAAAATTAAGGAGACTAAAAATTATATCAATAAATATTTTGGAATCATAAAAAAAACACGTAATTCTCTTATTAAATACCCAGTACTTCAATATAAAAACGATGAAAGAAAAGTAGTATTTATAAAAAATAAGATAGTAAATGAGAATATCATAATTAATATATATACATTCGAAGATATTGAATATTTATCTAAAGAGCATTTGATACATATGTTATTACATATTATATTATTTAATTTTCAAATAGGCGCATTTTATGTAGAACTTCGCGAAAAAATAGGATTGATATATAATATTAAATATCATTTGAATATAAATATTAAAAATTCTAAAGAATCTCATTATAATATAGTAACTAAATGTACATTAAAAAACGTTCCTACAGTTATAAGCAAAATAATAGATATTCTAAAAAACTACAAGATAACTTCAAACGACATTAAGTATTCCAAAAATAAAATATCTTCTAATTACGAATATTCGAAATTCTATAATATCAACTCATATAATGGTTTCTACAAAGACCTATTGTTGTATAATAAGAAGTTTAGAACCAACAAAGAGATTTTGGACGCTATTAATAAATTAACAGAAAAGGAAATATTAGACTACTATGATAAGTTTAAAAATAATATTATTAAAAAGTGTATAATATTTTATTATTCTCATAAAAATATAAATAAAAAGATAAATAATAAACTATCAATAATATAGAAAATGAACTCAATATATTTTTACATATATTTAATAGCAGTAATAACAATAACTGTTGCTTTTACTATAGCAAGATGTATTTTTGAAATCCATACATTAGATATGTTTTTCTACCCCAATCATGATAATAACATAATAGAAAATTATGTGTATCTAATATCTCACATTGTTGTAAATTTTGGTCTAGGGTATTTATTTGGTTTTGACATTATATTGGGTATGTTCATAAAAATAATATTATTCGAAGTATTCCTTTATATAACAGAGAGATGTGATATATTTAATACATCCAAAATTTCCCATTTAATAATAATTATAATGATATCATTAGTAAGTTATACATTAGGTTGCTTTTCCAACATAATATTTAATGGAAGTGGCAAAAATATATAGAATATGCCTTTGTTATTTATACTTTTTCTAGAATTGTTAAACCATTGTTGTTGTAAAATCGTTCCTTTATTTTCCAATTTTTATTAGTTTCTAAAAATTCTTCAATTGCCGGCCATAATCCCTTATTAATTTCTTCAACGGGTATTCCAGATTCTATTGATTGTTCTTCAGCATTCATATAACAGCGAATAGTTTCGCCATAAATTTCGTCAACTGTTGTATCATGCATAATTATATATTTATTCGTAATTTTAGAGAATTTATTCAACTCTCGTTTTAATTGTCCATATACATGCCACGTATCTATAAAAGTTAAATCGACATTATCTGTTATATCCAACTCCAAATCATTAATCCATTTATAATTAATTTTAATAGGAAGTTCTTTTGTTATAGATAATAATTCGCTAACATCGCATTCATTGATATCATTTAATAGTATATTTTTAGTTTCCTTATTGTTATTCATTAAACCGTAGGTTAAAGCATAACTAGAAATAACCCTTCTTACACCTAATTCTATTACACTTTCGCATTCTCGCGCATAATTATACAGAGTTGGAAGATGTTCATTTATATCACAAGGATAATTACAAAAATAATCATATTTTATTTTAAGTTGTTCCATATGAATTATATATTATAATAATATTTTTCTTATATACAAAAAAATAAAAAATATATAATACATAATACATATTTACAATATATATTTTTAACTCCTTCAAGATTTAAGATATCTCTCGATGATATTCGTGATGTTTTGAATATCGAGATCTATCTCGTTTCTCATAGGACATCGAAGGAATATTTTACAATTATCCTCGTAATCCCCGCTATTGATATTATATAAATTGTTTTCACAATCCATCTTTTTATCTTGGATTTGCGAGTTCATATACTTGAAGAAACAATCAATATGCATCGGAGGTCCTTGAATCTCTTTTTTATTTGAATCAAGTGCGGGCATAGCGACATATCGCTGTTTATTTTTAATTGTATCTTGACAAATACAGCAAATTCTACATGTGCTCGCGAGTTTTTTTGGTTGCTCAATAAGAATAGGCATATTTTGAATTGTCCAGGGATATTTTTTATTACACATTTTTTCAATTCTATTACACGCCAGAGCATTAGATTTTACAGAAGCATACAAGTTATTGTAAGAAATTGTTGTAAACTTCATACAATAATCAGTCTTGAAATTAATCATGTCTTTCAGAATTTTGCTCTCAATCTCTTTTTTCTCTACGAGTTTCAATTTATCAATTTCGGTACCCGTACAATTAGACATCATAATCTCTCCGTGGTTTGTCATGATAAAACAATTACATAAGAAGTCCAGTCTGTTGAAAGGAGGTTTCAAATGTTTTTTCGGAGTTGTAATAATATCAAACGAGTAATTAAACGGAGTACCTAGACTTACATAAGGAATCTCTCCTACAACGATGGTATATATGTAAGTATATAAGTTCCCTATAGGATTGTCAATATAACTCTTAAAATCCGAAGTATTACGCGAAAGCAATCTTTTCGTAAATTTAACATTCGTGTTACCAAACTCGCGAATAAACAAAGCGGTAATATCCTCCATCATTTTATTTACATTATGTTCATTGTAGAGACACACGTCAATATCATTTGGAATTAGAGTTCTCGCCGCTGTAGCCGGGTCAAACTGTTCATTCCAGTAATGTTTGCTGTAGTTATGTTTTTCAAAGAACAGTTGTCCGTAATGTTCAGCAATGATGGAATCTCTAACAAATCCTCCGAAAATAATCCCCTGCCACTTAAAAATGATATTTTTGACAGCATGTGTAATATTGCTCTTGATGTTATTGACGTTATAGGAGATCTTGACGGTGCCTGACATTTTTGCTTGTTCTTTTATCCGCAGTTTTACAGTTTCGCAAGGACTATCAATAAAACTTTACTTCCTTACTGTACGATATTTATCGCAAAAGTGTAATTTACACTAATAATAATTGTCAATCAATTTTTTTATATTTATGTTTCACAAAAGAACAAATTATATTATTTATAATATTTCAGTATAAAAATAAAATATATTACCTAGATATATAATACAATCCTGTATTAACCTATATCATTTTCAATCTTTGCTTTTGAATATGCGTACATAACATTTTCTGCGGTATCTATGGGTAAAATAGCGTCTTTATTTCCATAAAATTCCGGTCCTTTACGAGATTCTCTATTAATTAATGTGCGAAGATTATTTAAATCAAATAATTCATATTGTAATTGAAAAGAAGTTTTATTATATTCGCCCAATTCTATGTATATAGAAGGTAGTATTTTTGTTTTTCCGTCTTGCGAATAAAAACTATTAGGATAACTGAAAATAGCATTTATATATCCTGATTTCGGAATTAAAAACATATTTCTAGTATTTTCAAATGCTATATTTTCATTCGGAAAAGGTAATCCCGAACCAGAATAATTAGTCATTCTATCTATTGGGTTTGACGCTATAACTAACATTTTATCATATTGTAAAGGATTTTTAATATATCCATTTAATAATAATTTCGAATTATAATTTACACTAACATTTAAATATATATATTCGTCGTTAAAAATCATTATCTCTATTTTATATATATAGATTTATTTATTTACTTACTTACATATGCACTCTAGTACTTGTTCCAAGACCGTTCTTATTTACTTCTATTTTTTCGCAACTTGACGCCGTACATTTAACTATATAACGCTCCGGGTACATAGTTCCCGATGTATCATGGGGGCGCATACAGGGGGCACATGGTGCCAAATTATTAGTAGCATTCATTTTATTCATTTCAATTATTTTTTCGGCATTATTCTGTAAAAACACGCGACTTTCATAACTACTTTTAATCATATTGTTATTTGATAAATCAGTCATCAAGTCGGCATTAACAGCACAACGAGGTCTGTAATCTGTGAATATTCTTCCATCAGACATTTTAATAGGACATTTTGTACGATATTCGCTTAACCTACTATTATTATTCATTTTATTATCTATACAATTACAATATTTTTTATTTTAACTCTTTTTATTATACTCTAATATTCTCGCAATAAGTGCCGCTTTTGAACCTTCTGAATTTAAGGATTTTTCCACACATTCTTCGCGAAGTTTTTCTACACTCATTTTTTTATATTTCTTGGTTATAGATTTATCTTGATCGCTCCCAAATGTTATATCTGAACTAATAGAAACTGTATCATTATCTATATTATCTCCTCCTGATACAATTACATTCATAATATCATTATTTTCATCATTCATATCTTTAGCATTACCAAAGTCATTAACTTCACTTGCTACACTAACAATATTAACACTGGTACCATAATTAGTCTCATTCGCAACACTAGACACATTAACTTTAGGATTTTCATCAGCATTTTCATCAAGGTAGTTATTTATTACATTATAATTAGATTTTTCTAAAGATATTGTATCCTTCTCCTTTTCATTATCATATGAAGGGTTATCATGAGTTTCTATTATTTCCATTTTATTTTTTATATCTTCGGGAATGTCGGGAGCATTCATAATATTAATATATTTAGCCATATCAATAGCGTCTTCCACTATTATTGTTTCATCTAAAGTACATTTTTGAGGATTGGCATCTCCAGCAGTATAATTAACATTATTACAAAATGCCTTTTTAGTAGTACTATCTTTAAATATCTCATTCATAACTATATCGGCCTTTTCAATATTCTTGGATATTAAACTATCTCTTTCACTTTTTTTAAACATATCAACGCGTTTTTCTAATATGAAATAGTTTCCTTCAATTATAGTAATTTTTCTCCATAAGAACATTATTATAAATAAGAAAAAACCTAATAAAATTAGATTTATATATGTTTGATCAAATAAAAAGCCGTACATTATTTATTAATATCATTACATATTTTGTTTTTCATTTTAATCGCATTATCTATAATATCCTTCGGGAAATCCTTAATATCTAATAATTCTATTGCTATACACAAATATGAATGACCTCTATTTATTTTATAAGGAAAGTGATATTTATTATTGTGAGGTATAGCGTCGACTGAAAGATTTATAAATTTATCCGGATATATTTCTTCGAGTTTTATCAATCTATGAAAATGTGTTGTAATAATCAAAGTAATACCATTTAATTTACTTAAATATTCTATAACTGCGTATGCTGTAGACATTCCTTCAATAGGCGGTGTAGAATGCATCGGTTCATCCATCAAAAATAACCCTGTTTTATTATTCGTATTTATTTCCTTCGCCCGTTTAATCATATTTAAGCAATATTCTGCTTCCGCTTCAAAATATGAACGATTTCCAAGAACATCTGATACGCGCATAAACGAACTAACTGTATCATATAAAATCATTTTAGATTTAACGCTATAAGATACTCCTAACGTCTGTCCCAATATGACATTTGATAATATTGTTTTAACATATGTAGTTTTGCCTCCCGCATTGGGTCCAGTTACAATAATATTTTTATTTAAATTTATTGGATTGGATATTTGCTCGTCAGATAATATAGGATTTTTAGCATCCCAAAATTTTGTTTCTTTATTATTATAAGATACAATGGACCACTCTTTTTCTAAAATTAAATTATTTATAGAATAAATAACATCAACGGCGTATATTGTTTTTAAAAGCGAAGATAATTTCTCTTTTAATATATCATCCTTCCATATTTTATAAATACTAGACATGCTATTATTTATTGATATGTTTTCATAAGACTCCTTAATATTAAAATATGGTTCGATTATGTTTTTAGGTATATTATTCATAATATTTAGCGAATGATTTACAAATTTAACTAAACCCTCCATTTTAGTATGAAGTTTCTCTTTAGTACTATATAAAAAGTATGCTATTTCATATGTTTGATACATATTATACAAATATATTCCAATATAGAAAAATATTGTTACGAACTTTATTAAATCTGCGCGAAAATTACCAGTACTATTACACATCATTTTAAGAATTTGTATTATTATTTCAATATAAGAGGCGAAACTAATATTCATTTTAAGATATTTGTTAATATATATGTATGGTGCCATAAATGTACTTATTGGATAAAGAATAGATGTTATTGGTATGAAAAATATCTTATAAATATGGTAGGCATCTAATAGCGTTTCAATATAATTTATATAACTTATAATAAATGTAGATGGAAATAATATTTCTATGGAATTATTTTCATTAATCTCCTCTGCTATTTTATATATCCACAAGATATCTTCCTCGTACTCCTTTAATATTTCGATGTCTATATCATAATTTATTATCGCACGTTGTCTTTTTTCTAGAGTTTCTTTATCATTTATAGGGTGTTTTATAAGTTTTTCAATTAATATTTTACTACCTTCCAAAGTCGGCAAATTATATGCCCATTTATCTATATTAGTATCTTTATATACATCATCGGATATATCTATTTTATTACCTTTTATTATATTATAGTTTATTATTCTATTTAATATTGAATTTCGTTTTTCATTATCAAATGTGAATAGTTCTTTAAATTCTTCAATTAATTCTTCATCCATTATTTAATTATATTATTAAAAAATGATATAAAATCTCGCACTGATATACTATTTAAGAATGGAATATAATACTGACGATAATATAACAATTTTTAATAAAGGAAAAATATATATAATTAATAAAGAACCTTACGAAACTATGGGAGATTGTTATAAAAGAGGATGGTATATTATTAATAATTTTAAAAATGAAGATAATTATATTAAATTATATTCAATGTCCATAATTAATAATAACAAAAATAAAGGTATGGTATATAATTAAATTTATTCAAAAAATTCGACATTACCACCTCCTTTCATATTGCGTCGTGCCGATTTAGGTACCGATTTAGGTGCTGATTTAGGTGCTGATTTAGGTGCTGATTTAGGTGCTGATTTAGGTGCCGATTTAGGTGCTGATTTAGGTGCTGATTTAGGTGCTGATTTAGGTGCCGATTTAGGTGCCGATTTAGGTGCCGATTTAGGTGCTGATTTAGCGTTCTGACACTTTGACAATTTTAATGATAGATTTAATATGGCCGTTATTAAAGGTTTAATATTATTATCTTCCTTCATAATTGAATATATATCTTATAATACAAGGATATTTTTATATTAAATATTTGAATACTATACATACTGCAATTATAGTTGTTATAAAATTTAAAAGAATTATTAATAGTATAAATGGTATTAAATAGTATAATATATATAATAAAATAGGTTTTACAATTTCATATCTTATATTAGATTTTAATATTTCGTCTTTAATAAAATCTATTATGATATTAACTATGTTATTTTTATAGTCATCTTCGTCGTTGCAGCCTATATCATTTTTATTATCTAGAGTTTTAGATTCCATTCTTATTTTTCATAGAAGAAATTAAGATGATATTTTTAAACCTATAGGTAATTTTAAATATTATAATATTATAGAAAATGAAATATATAGACGCATTAAAAAAATATAATGAAGGAAAAACTAAATGGTGTATGCCTAAAAGAGGTTCTGCTGATTATATTAAAATAAAAAAAATGGTTGATAAAAATTATTCTCCTAAAAATAAGATTCTTTTAAAATCTAAAGAAAGGTCTCGTGTAAGCACGAATAATGAAATTAATAGTCCTATATCAAAACAAAGTAAAAGCGCAATTGATAATGTATCTAAAAAACCAAACTTAAAAAAATCTTCGAATCTTTTCATAACAGATAAAAGAGTTCAAAAAATTCAAAAGTTTTTTAAGAAATATGCTATTAAAGATAAATATACTCTAGATAATCGTGTAAAATATTATAATTATCTCATAAATTATATTAAAGATATAAATAAAAATGAATGTGTTAAGAAGTATACCGATGATAATGTGACGAAATACACAATTGCCGATAAATTATTTTTAATTAAGAAAATAGGAACTGAAAGTATAAATGGTGTTATTTATCTAACAGTTGTTAAGAATGTATTAGGTGGCAATTTGTTAGCATCTAAAATAACACCTATTTTAAAAGATAATTATAAGGAAATTAACATTATGAAAAATTTAACTGATAATGTCATTTCCGAGAAAAAATCTAAACATTTTCTCATGATGTATAAATTCTTTGTGTGTCCTAAAAATAAATTAGGAATACAAGTTTCTAATAATAAACGACTTATTGCTATTAATGAATTGGCGCACGGAGATTTAAAGATGCTTATTGAAGATAGAAATGTTATCGCAAATGACGAACTTATATATAACATATTTATTCAAACATTTTTATCTATTACATCTTTCCATAATCTCGCCAAATATTACCACAATGACGCACATCACGGCAACTTTTTATATCAAAGAAACAAAGAAGTAGGTTATTACCATTATAAATATAAAAACACGGATTATTATTTGAAAGCGTGCGAATATAACATAATGATATACGATTTTGGATATGCGGCAAAATTTAAGAAAAAATCTAATAAAAAAGCAATAATTGATTACATAAGAATAATAAATGCTTTTATGAATTCAAATTATGGGTGGGGAGAATATTCTGATTTACCGAGTAATAAAATTAATGGTGAAATGATTTATGTTAGAGAGGAACTTGTTAAGGAATTTTATCATGGAGGTAAAAACAATATAATAGAAGATATAATATTTAATAAAATTATATTAAGATTTGGAAATCTTAAAATATTTACGACGAATAAACCAACTAATGTCATTAATAAAACCCCTTATATAATTGGTTAATAACACAATTTATATAATAAATATAAATAATGTAAGAATTATATATTTATCTAACATTATTATATAGAATGAATAATAATAATTATGATGTTTCAGTAAATAAAAAATCTTCTAAAACATCCAAATCTATTACTAAAAATGATGAAAAATACTATACGCCAAGTTCAAAACAAAGTACAATTAGCAAATATTATACACCGAGTTCAAAACGAAGTACAATTAGCAAAAACTATACGCAGCCGCGTTCAAAACAAAGCACGCTCAAAGAAGTAAAAAAAAATTCTAAAAGTAATTCATTATCTACTAAAACAAGTATAAATAGTAGAATATATAATTATTTATCAACAAATATTAAGTTTATAATAGACAAAATATCTAAAAAACCTAATATAAAAAAATCTTCTTCAAATGTATTCATAACTGATAAAAATATTAAACAAATTAAACATTTTTTTAAGAAATATACAATTAATGAAAAATATACATTAGATAATCGTGTTAAATATTATAAATATTTACTAAATTATATCAAAGATATCAAAAATAATGAATGTATTAAGAAATATACAGAAAATAATGATATAAAATATAGTATTGATAATAAATTATTTTTAATAAAAAAAATAGGTACTAAAAGTGTAAATGCTGTTATATATCTTACTATTATAAAGAACATATTAGGAGGTAATTTATTGGCTTCAAAATTAATGCCTAATACAAAAGATAATCTACGCGAAATAAACATTATGAAAAGAATTACCGAAGATATTTTATATAAAAAAAAGTCCAAACATTTTCTTATGATGTATAAGCGATTTATATGTCCTCCAATAAGTGGTCGTGATATATTAAATATGATATCTAATCCGTTGACATATAATGGTAAAAATAATATATCAAGCGATAAAAAACTTGTATCTATTAACGAATTGGCGCATGGCGATTTGAAAATGATAATAGAAAATAAAGATGTTCTATCAAATGATGAATTATTATTTAACATATTAATTCAAACATTTATATCTATTGCGACTTTTCAAAATCTCGTAGGATATTATCATAATGATGCGCATTATGGAAATTTTTTGTATCAAAAAAACAAAGAAAAAGGATATTATCATTATAAATACAATACAACAGATTATTATTTAAAAGCGTGCGAATATAATATAATGATATATGATTTTGGTTACGCTACAAAATCATATAAAAAATATAATAAAAAGATATTACTTGATTACTTATCAATTATAAATGCTTTTATGAATAAAAGTAGTGGGTGGGGAATGTATTATGATTTACCAAATCCTACGTTTAATAATTCGATGATATATATAAAAGACGCCCTTTCTTTGGCATTTATCAATAAGGATAAGGATAATGATATTGAAAATATAATAATTAAAAATATCTTAATAAAAACTCTAGAATTGAATTATCCACATTTCAATATATTTACTACTGATAAACCGAATAATATTATTAATGAATTGCCTTATATTATTGGATAATAAAGATACATGCCTTATTTTACCGCATATATTTAAAAACAATAATAATAATTTATTATATTATAAAATGTTGCTAGAACCTATTAGGAAGGACAAAAAACTTATATCAATATATAAAAATCCGCCCATTAAAAATATAGTAGATGTTAAAATCAAATCTATTAATAAATTGACTAATAATACCGGTTATACTTTTAATATATATATATCACCGTCTAATAATTTTGATATAATACATGACCTTATTATGTTTGATAAGGAAATAATGAAATCTATTGAATGTAATTCATTAAAATGGTTTAATAGACAATTTGATATTAGAGAAATAACTGAACTATATAATAAATCTTTTTGTAATCAAACAAAAACCATGAGCATTATATTAACAAATAAACAAATTAGAAATATGCTTTATAATAATAAAACTGTCGAAGATATTGAAGATATCGTTAATATATTAATAGCCGATAATAGCCCCGATAATAGCCCTAATAAATTATTTGTTAATATTACCATAGAATATTACGGACTATATATATATAGCGAATCTACGTCAAATAAATGGATAATAAGAACTATAGATATTTCAAATATTAATGATGACGATAATACTGTTAGTAATGAAGAACTAATAGAAAATTTTCAAAATAGAATATATAATATTAAAAAGAAATGTAATGACAAAATTACCGAACTTGGTAAAAATATAGATAATATTAGGAATAATATGAAAACTATAGATGAATTATTAGATAATTTGAAGAAAGACTCTGAATCGACAAATAATAATAATATAAACTATTGTTTGAGTAAATTGAATACATTAATATTAAATCAAGAAGAAAATATAAAATAAATATATATTTAAAAATATTTTTAAATATAATCTAATGTAAATAATAGATATATAAGTAGAATTAATATGGGTACTAATAAAAACGTTGTTGTATCTTTTTCAATAGCAATACTATTGCTACTATCCTTACTATTATTATTAACATACAATTCCAAATGCAACCAATCCCACAATGGTTCAATGATGCAAAGTTCGCAAACTCACAATAATTTAGGTAATTATTCAAAAACGCCAGAACCCTTCTATTTTGAACAATTTACTCAAGCACAATCTCCCGCTCCTTCCGGTCCTCCCGCTTCTCACGAGAGAATGTCAGTAGAGGAAATGACACAAGAGGGAATGACACAAGAGGAAATGACAATCGAGAGAATGTCGGATTTAGCGTCCGTTAAAATGTCTAATGAAGTATCTCCTCAATGGTCTAATAGAGCTAATCAAGCAATGTCTCAAAATCAAAATTCTAGAATGGAATCTTCAATGGGTATAATGGGTTCATCAAACGGCGATTCTAGTTTTCAACCCGTTTCTAATATGGGCGGAGGAGGCAGCGATTCTTATTCATCATTCGGTTCATCTGAACAAGCAGCACAATCTTGTTTTCCCCGCGATAGATTAACAGCAGACGATTTATTACCTAAAGATGCCGCGGATAGTAAATGGGCAAAAATTAACCCTTCTGGAAGTGGTAATATAAGCGACCAGAACTATTTAACCGCAGGATATCACGTAGGTGTTAACACAGTTGGTCAATCATTAAGAAATGCTAATTTGCAATTACGATCCGAAATACCTAACCCTCAAAATGCCGTAGGCCCTTGGATGATTAGTACTATTGAACCGGATTTACGCCAAAATACACTCGAAATTGGTAGTTCAATATCATATTAAATTATTTTTATTTTCTTATAATTATAAAAACGCACATAAGGAAAATGACATAAGAAATATAATATATAAAGATTTAAATGTGTGATTTAGGACAAAATCTACTTTTAAAATCTCTAACTGATTTTTATAATAAAAATGTCGAATACAAAATAATATTGAAAAATATTATCATAGGAAAGCACAAACTATCTCTGCGAATAATTGAATGGTTAGTAACGCACTATGCGAAAAGTAATAATATATATTATTGGATTGATGATAACAAAAATATATATACGGAATTCCCCCCTGATAATATTAAGGGCAATATTAGAAAAATCAACTTATATCAAGATTACCGCGCGCAGTTAAAATCTTATAGTAAATTTAATTTTGATTCTTTCAGGAGACATCATCGCATAACATTTTTTATTAGCGAGGATAAAACAGAGTACATAGAAACGACTGTCGGACAATTGAACTTTTTCCGCTGGATTTTCAATAATAATATTATAAATTATGCTATTAATAATTATGATATTATATATAAAAAAATGATTGATAATAATGTATGTAAGTGTAAAGCGGTTGCTTATAATGACCACGACATAATAAGAACAAAATGCTTATTGAGATTTGATTAAATTGCGCAATTCTATATTTTCTTTCTTTAAATCATTTATATTTTTATTTAATTCTTTTATTGATTCAATTAATAATGGTATCATTTTTTCATAATTAACAGTTAGATAATTACTTCCTGTTTTTGATATTATATTATTTTCTTCATCGTAAGCAATATCTGCCGGGGCAATATTAACCAATTCTGGTAATAATTTTTGTACATCTTGCGCACTAATGCCCAAGTCTCTTTTATTTCCTTGAATTCCTAAATTATTTGCGGTTTTATTAGGTCTATAATAGAAACCTTGTAATTTATCTACTATATCAATAGGATTCTCTATATTTCCCTCTCTATCTTTTAATCTTTCATCGGAAAAACTCGCAAACGAAGTAATTGAACCAGAAGATCTAATATTGCCATTTACATCTAAATTTTCAATAGGGTCAATAATATTTATTCCTACATTACCGACATTATAATATATATTGTTATTTAATGTTGTCCATTGACTACTTGATGGAGGAGAACCTTCTAAATCACTATATGATAAATTTGCCCCATTTATCTTATACTTACTTCCGCTAGAAATATTGATACTGCCGCCTACATCTAATTTGTTAGTGGAACTTTCTACTAATTCTTTGCCTATGGCGACATTAGAATATGATAATATCCCATATATATTAGAAGTCCAGTTTGACGCTTTAAATATTAAATTGTTTTTATATAAATCTCCTGAAAAATTTATATTACCACCTACATCTAATTTATGAGGGGAACTAGCGACTAATTCTTTGCCTATGGCGACATTAGAATATGATAATATACCATTAATATTTGAAGTCCAATTTGACGCTTTAAATTTTTCCGTCCCTTTATATAAATCCCCCGTAATTCTAATATCACCAGTTATATCTAAATTATATTCAGGAATTGTTTTATTAATACCAACTCTTCCATTTGTAGTTATTGTAAATATTTCATTTTTACCAGCACCTGTAGTAAAAGCACTTAATATTTTAGTAGCACTATTTATTTGATTAACTTCAAGTGCTGTGCTTGCTAGATTTGTGTTTGATATTTCTAATCTTTCTGTAGTATATACATCGGTATTAAGTGTAGTAGATATACCATGAACTATCAAATTAGAATTAATTGTTAAATTACCATCGTATATATCATTTATAATAAATTTTTTTTGCGTTCCAGATGCAATATTATCGGTATTTAAATTTAATATTCGGGAAGATAAGAAATTACTTGTTGCCAAGATATAATTCGTTGTATTGTAGAATTTGGTGTCTGTATTAAGATTCAGTAGATTACTTGTCGCCAAGATATAGTTCGTAGTATTATAGAATTTAGTATCTGTATTAAGATTCAATAGATTACTTGTCGCCAAGATATAATTAGATTGATTACTGTCATTACTATCTATACGTTGTTTGATATTATAATTAATATTTTTAAGATTATATAATTCGTTAGATGTTATATTATTAATGCTTCCTGAAAAATTAATATTACCCCCTACGTCTAATTTATAAGGTGAATTTTCTACTAATTCTTTACCTATAGCGACATTAGAATATGATAATATACCATTAATATTAGAAGTCCAATTTGATGCTTTAAATTTTTCTGTTCCTTTATACAAGTCCCCTGTAATTCTAATATCGCCTGTAACATCTAAATTATATTCGGGGTTAGTTTTACCTATACCTACATTCCTTAAATAATATACATCAGTATTTGAAGAGTTATAAGTCCATTGAGCACCTTCATTTATTTTTATAGGATTTAGTAAATGGTATCTTAAAGATAAAGTGGGCGATAAATTTGAAGTTGCTTCGAAAGGAATATATTTTCCAGTTTTAGGAATTATTTGACTGCTTGTACTTGTCAAATTAATATCATAATCTCCGTATAATATTAAATTACTATTGTTATTAAAATCACTCATTGTAGGAACTGGAAAAGTAATATTATATGACTCTAAAGATGTAAAGTATGTTGAAGAAATTGATAATGTTTTAGTATTATTATTTGTAATTAGCGTTGTTATAGCAGATTCAGTACCATAAATAAAAAATTCATCAAAACTTAAAGTAGTAGAGTTTCCAACAAGAGCACTAACAACTAATCCAAAATGATTATAATATTTATTAGAATCTGAAGCATATTGAGACATATCAGTATGATTATATAATAAATTAGTATAAGACGCACCCTGTTTATCTATTAAAAGAGTCCACGACGTACCATTTGTAGAACCATATAATCTAAAATTTCTAGGAGCGCTATTTAGCGCTGTGCTAATTTGTTTTATAACAAATCTTTTAAGTTTAATAGAAGTAGGAAGTTTAATAACAATCCAATCGCCACTATATCCACTTACAAGATTAGAAGTATTATATGTTGAACTATCAAATAAACCCGTTGAACTATAATCTCCGGTTCTCCACGTAGCTTCATTATTTGATGTATAACTTTCATTAAAACATCTAAATGGTTCAAAACTAGTTGTAAAAGAACTGTAAGAAACAGTATATAATCCTATTCCATATATATATTTAAGTACTCCAATAATTAAAGTACCTATACCATCTGTTATTTGTGTAGGTGTTGGATTAGGGTTGGTAGTTCCGCTATTTGTCGCTATTCCCAATTGACCATACTCGTTATTACCACAAGAGTAAACCTTGCCATTATTGTTAAGAAATATTGTATGAGCACCTCCGCAAGCAATAGCAGAAATTGTTAATGGTCCTATTTCATTTGTTATTTGTGAGGGAGTTGATGTACTTGTTGTTTGACCCAATTGACCTTTACTATTACTCCCACAAGAGTAAACCTTACCATTATTTGTAAGAAATACTGTATTATTTCCTCCACCAGCAATAGCAGAAATTGTAAACGGATCTAAAGTTGATATTATCGATGGACTTTCTGCTGGATTGGTTGCGTCTACTGTTCTACCTAATTGACCAGTACCATTATCGCCACAAGAATAAACCTTGCCATCATTGGTAAGAAATACTGTATGATTATCTCCACCAGCAATAGCAGCAATTGTAAACGGATCTAAAGTTGATATTATCGATGGACTTTCTGCTGGATTGGTTGCGTCTACTGTTCTACCTAATTGACCAGTACCATTATCGCCACAAGAATAAACCTTGCCATCATTGGTAAGAAATACTGTATGGACAAATCCACACGCTATTGCTGATATAGTTAAAGTACCTATATTTGTTGATATTAGTTGAGGTGTTGTTTGCTGTATTGTATCACCTAAACCCAATTGACCTGTAAAATTACCGCCACAAGAGTAAACCTTGCCATCATTAGTAAGAAACACTGTATGTGCTGCTCCACAAGCAATAGCAGATATAGTTAAAGAACCTATCCCATCTGATATTATCCCGGGAATTACTGGATCTCCTGTTCTACCCAATTGGCCGCTACCATTATCACCACAAGAGTAAACCTTACCATCATTGGTAAGAAATACTGTATGAGTACCTCCACAAGCAATAGCAGAAATTGTTAATGGACTTAAAGTTGATATTATCGACGGAGTTGCTGCTGGATTGGTTGTGTCTACTGTTCTACCCAATTGGCCTTCACTATTACGACCACAAGAGTAAACCTTACCATCATTGGTAAGAAATACTGTATGATAATATCCGGCAGCAATAGATAAAGAAAGATTATTGGATAAATCTAAATTATTTGATACAAAATTTCTTACTGGAGGATATACTCTTTCTCCTGATTCTATATATGGTTCAGCAATTAAATTACTTGTTATATCAGTAGAATTGTCTCTTAAATATAATTCGCTTCTTACTGTTTCAATAGTGTAATAATCATTATTAATATTTTTATTTAAATCTCTACCGAAATTAATATCATGTAATATTCTAATATTTGAAGAATCATATTTAATAATATTATATGCCATTATGTGTTCTATAATTATCCTTTATAATTATATTATATAATTTAATATAATTATAAAATTCATTTTTATTAAGTATTCTCTAATATTTGTATCCTTTGTATTAATTCGTTTATTTTATTAATTAAATTATTTGATGTACTTAATATATAATTTGATGTAGAAGATAATATATCAGTACCGTTAATATTATAAGACCCATTTATAAGATTAATATTACCACCTACATTTAATTTATGTATTTCTGTAGGCGGCGATGTATCTATCCCTACAGAATTATATTGAGTATTTATTTGTATTTGTGACGTTTGAGGAGGCGCTATATAACTTGTTCCTTTATTCCATATTTCTGTTGCCGTCCAACTCGAAGAAGGGTTAGGATAATTATTATCAAGCATAATAGATGATTTATTTAAATATAATGAACCTCCGTTAATTTCGGTCGTTTTATTTTTCCAATATACCGTATAATAAACAGTTTCCGTTGTATTAGGTGTATCTTGATAAGAACCTGTAACATTAGTTATAAAATGTGAATATGTACTTGATTCGGCACCCAAATTATGAGATATCCAGCAACCATTTCCAAATCCATTGTTATCTATTATTCCATTTGCGTTAGATATGTGTTCCCATACGCCATTACCTATTTTGCGATATAATCTTAATCCCCACCATCGCGAATCTGTAGAATATTCCAATCCAATATGACTTACCATTGATATTAATATTTTAGATGTAATATCTGATGGTTTAATAGATATAACAAACCCTGTAGATGTATTATTATTGATAGGTTCCCAATCATTTCCGGTTTTGTATTCGGTTTTAGAGTATGTTAAATGCTTTGTTTGTACAACCATACCTTGAGATATTTCCAAAGATAATGGACTGCCGTTTCTTAAGAAAGAATAGGCATTTATATTTCCTCCAATATCTAGAGAATATTCGGGGTCTTCCTTATTAATACCTACATTACCATTGTTTTTTATAGTAAAAACTTCAGAGTTAATATTAGAAGTTGCTAATATTTTTTCATTTGCGTGTTGTTTAATTGATAGCGCGGTTTTTAATAAATTGTTTTCTATTTTAATATTTCCTTTAATTTCTAATTTTGATGAAGGATTTTCTTCATTAATACCTACATTTCCATTGCCTAATATTGTAAAAACATTACTAGCGTTATTATAGGCTTTAAATATGTCATATGATTGATTTAATTGTGTTACATTTATAGTCGTGTCAGTTCCACTATTGCTAATTTCTAATACTTCTGTTGAAAATACATTGGTTATTAAACTAGTTTTTTCTCCAAAAATTGTTATATTAGATGTTATTAAATGTCCTTTAACTTCAATATCTCCATCATATATTCCAGATACTATATATTTATTATATATTCCATTTTCTACATCGTCTGTTGTTAAATTACCTATTCTATTAGATAATAGATTGCTAGTATCCAAAATATAATTTGTAGTATTATAGAATTTAGTATCTGTATTAAGATTCAGGAGATTACTAGTAGCCAAGATATAATTTGTAGTATTATAGAATTTAGTATCTGTATTGAGATTCAACAGATTGCTAGTAGCCAATATGTAATTCGTAGTATTATAGAATTTGGTATCAGTATTGAGATTCAATAGATTACTAGTAGCCAATATATAATTCGTAGTATTATAGAATTTGGTATCACTATTGAGATTCAATAGATTGCTAGTAGCCAATATATAATTAGTAGTATTATAAAATTTATTATCTGTATTGAGATTCAATAGATTGCTAGTAGCCAAAATGTAATTCGTTGTATTATAGATTTTAGTATCTGT
>SXGQ01273525.1_pt1 | contig 21066 bp, 24 predicted proteins | sample 3178371 | NCBI WGS metagenome assembly SXGQ01 (sample SAMN11356859, study PRJNA531348) | freshwater metagenome | isolation source: freshwater sample F1-20 | place: China: Fuxian Lake, Yuxi | collected 2017-12-25 | reverse complement strand
CCTGCACCTGCACCTGCACCGGCACCTGTTCCTGCACCTGCACCTGTCGCTGAGAAGGTCTCGGAGCAGGTCTCGGAGCAGGTCTTGGAGCAGGTCTTGGAGCCTCCTGCCGTTGAGGTAAAGTCTCGTTCAATCCTTGGCCCCGCCCCAGGAATTTCTCAACAACCGCGTCTTTTAGATCTGTCTGAGATCTCTTCAACGAGAGAGGTTTCTCCGTTACCTCCCAGCCCTGAATCTCCTGTCGTACAGCTTCCAGGGGAATCGGTGAATCCGTCAGACGTTGAACTATCTCAGTAACTCCATTATCATAACGTCTATCCAAAAGGGAATAATGGCGGAATTCATTGTTTTTTAACTCCCAAAATTCATTTCCTCTATCCCAGATTATCCATGTATTATCTATACACGAATAATCTGAATCTAATTTTCTCCATTCTCTCAACTCTGGCATTGGCCCTAATTAAAAGTTGAAATGGGAGTTTAAGCAAACGTTAAGTTACAGAATGGCGTCTACGGAAACTCTGGTTGTATTTCTTTCGCAGAAGGGTGAAATTCGTCAGGGAAAGCTGAAGACAATTACTCCAGCAACAATGATGGCATCTCTCAAGAAAAAGGAAGCACCCTCTCTTCTGGGTAAAAGTTATTGGAGACAAAAGCAAAAGACACTATTCTTCTTTGGGCACATTGATGGAAAACAGGATACTGAGAATCAACACCATTTGCCAAGTCCTCTTGAAGGAATGACATTTTATGGAGACATCTTAGTTATTGCATCAACTTCTCCTAGCTCATATACTTCAGCTACAAATCTTAAAACGGCAGATTACGAATCCTTTTACACAAATAACCTGGAAGGCGAAGAAAGTGACTCTGAAAGCACAGATAATTCTGAATTAGTTGACGATGTAAATGGAGATGATGGTGTTGAAGAGGATGATATGAATGAGAAGGAAGATGAAGTAGAAGATGAAAAGGAAGAGGATGAGGAGCCAATTGAGAAACCAATTCGTGCTGTCCGTACTCGTAAAGTTCAGTTAGTTCAAGTTGAGCATCCAGAGATTGAAGATGGATTGGAACCAGAATCTTCTCAGAACAGAATGAAGGTCATTGAAAATCTCAAGGTAATCTTTCAGGAAATGCTTGATGAATCAACCCAAAGAAACATAGAGAATGTTATATACAAAAAGGCGTTAGAAACGGCCGCATTTGAAGAAATTAGGAAAACATGGCAAAATCAAGCATTTCGTGATGTATATACAGCGGTTGCTCGCAGAATTATAGGCAATTTGAATCCAAATTCATATATCAAGAATAAGAATCTATGGACGCGTTTTATTACAAATGAACTGAGTTTGGAAGAGATCGCAAAACAGAACTATTATGAACTCTGTCCTGAAAATTGGCAACAAATGGTTGATCGACAGGGTAAGAGAGAACAAATCCAATTGGATGGAGATTTCTCACGTGCCACGAATAAGTGGATGTGCCATGGATGTAAGGAAAGAAAGTGTACATATTATGAATTACAGACGCGTTCTGCGGATGAACCCATGACAATCTTCATTCATTGCTTGAACTGTGGAAAACGCTGGACTCAATAAAGAGAATCCTCTGGACCCAATAAAGATAATTCCGGTCTTATAAATAAATGGCAACGAAAAGTATATATAGTATTACACACGAATTACAATTACGGAATTGTATCAATATTAAACTTAAGCGTCGCAGATGTTTCACAGAAATATGTCGAAAAGTAGATGGGGAAGACAAGAAGAATAAAAAAACAACAAACAACGAGTCACCAGGACTCGCATTTTTGCCAAATCCCTATACCAGCACCTGTTTTGAATTATTCATCACGGGAGATTCACCACGCGAGTCATAATTTTTATGAATGGGTGAATCGTGACTGGCTATCAAAAGTTCATCCGCCATCGTTTGAAAACGATTTTGGTGTAAGTGAAGAAGTTGAAAGATGTATATACAATAAATCTGTAGAAATCATCTCTCAATTGAAACGTAATTCAAAGGCGAATATGATGTTACTAAATTTAAAAGACTCTTTTTTAAATAATAGTAATGATAGTGTTGAATATATACACTCAATTGTAAAGTCTATTGCATGTATAAATACTACAGAAGATATTGTAAAGCATTTTTCTGCCTTGGCTAAAAGTAGAGTTGTTGGTATATTGAATTATCAATATCATATTATGCCAGATAAGACAATACATTTGAGAATGGATTCCAATTGTGCGAGTCTGCCAATTTCATTGTATAGATATCCACATATTACTGAAAAATATAAGGAATTATTGGATAAAGCTGGAAATTTATTCAATATTCACAAACTTTCTCAGATCTATGAATTTGAACGAACCCTCATTTTTAAACTTGATTCGTTCTGGAATTCTGATGATATATCTATAAAAGGAGGGAAACTTCTATCTAAATTTCCTAATTTCCCATGGAAGGTATGGTTTGAAACGGCTGGATTAAGTAACTGGAAGAGTCTGAAAATATACTATAATTCGCCAAGATGGCTGCGTTATCTTTCAACTGTGTTAAAGGAAGTTCCTATTGAGATATGGAGATTATATATATCAAAGATATATATTTTTCATGCTCTTGCATACTTGCCTGCTCCTTACAATACTTTAGATTATGAATTCTTTGGACATCTAATACAAGGACAAAAGGCGAAGATGCCACGTATGGAAATTTATATAAACACCGTTTATAAATTTATGAGTGATATATATTCTAAAGTCTTTTGGGAATCGGCTGGAGATCCAACGATATGTGGAGAAATGCGGAAATTTGCAGAGACTCTTGTTTCTTCTGCTAAACGCCGTATTTTAAAGGCGGAATGGCTACAGAAAGCGAGTCGTTTGGCTGCAGTTGAAAAAATAAGCCGTATGGGAATTGAGACAATTCGTCCAAAGAAGTGGGCGGATGTGAAACATATTGAAATTGATTTGATAAACTGTGTAAAAAATGTGTTTGATCTTGGGAGTTGGAATACCGATGTTTTATTTGCGAGGCTGGGAACTAAGTTTGATTTTTGGGAAGAAGGTATTTATCGCGTGAATGCTTATTATTTCAATGAAACAAATGAAATTATAATTCCATACGGAACTACAATCAGCCCCTTTTACTCAAATAAAGTGCTTCCTGGATGGAATTATGGTGCAATTGGATGTATTATCGGCCATGAAATGTGCCATGGGTTTGATGACGATGGAAAGGATTATAATGCGAGGGGTGAGAAAAAGAAATGGTGGACGCGGTCTGATACTATGATGTATAAGAGAAAATCGGCAGCACTTATTGAGCTTTTTAATCGCCAGGAAGTGTATGGAAAATTCATAAATGGTGAAAAAACACTCAGTGAAAATATCGCTGATTTAGGTGGAGTTGCCATTGCGTTAGAGGCGTTAAAGGTTGATATGGAACGGCGTGAGGTTCTTGTTATTGAAGAACGAAATAACGAATTCAGAGAATTTTTCAGAGCCTTTGCTGTATCTTGGAGAACAAAGTATAGACCAGAAAAGCTGAAGTCTTCTGTTGATTTGGACAATCATTCGCCGGCGTTTCTTCGTGTGAATTTAGTTGTTTCTCAATTTCAAGAATGGTATGATGCGTTCAAAGTGGAGCCTGGGACCGCTATGTATATACCTCCTGAACAAAGAATAAAGATTTTCTAGGCCTAAAAAATGTTACACACCATACTATATATTTATGATATCTGTTCCTAGATTTATGAGTGCTGAAGATCCATGTAATATACAATTTAAGGATGGCGATCTTGTTCAGTTATATAATGGCTCAGACTCTGTATGGGTGCGTATTGTTGACGTAAAGACACGAGGCTATTTTGATGGCATCGTGTCTAGTTGTCGTTTATTAACAAAATCATATAAATTTGGAGATTTAATTCGTTTTCACAGGAGGCATATTCAAGGATTTTCTTTGACAGATTAGGCACGTCTAGACTTCTTATTCTTACGTTTTGACTTCTTATTCTTACGCGTCTTACGGCCACTTCTCTTACCACCGTATAACTGATATGCTGCCGGGTTTTGATTGCACCTTGCTTGCTCATTGGAAGCAAATGAAGCAAGAACCATCTCTTTTATTTGAGCCTCACCAAGCCCAGAATACATCAATTCAGCTGAATTTCCATAGCCACGACGCTCCTTTTCAGCACGAATAACTTCTAATGGAAATCTACCATAGGTTGATCTTGTATCATTATACGCAGCCGTACATTTAGCACTGCGATTCATTCTATTATTAGATAACTATTTTTATCCTGCCGAGTTTGAATAAAATTGCTTTCATACTCCACTGAATTTACGGTACATATGTCTGATATTACGGAGTTAATGCAATCTCGAATTTCTAGAACGCAATTAAAAGAAGGAAAAGAATATTATAAGATTCATAAGGGTGTAAAAGAGTTTATTGGAAAGTATATACGCACATATTACATGGGTTCAGGGGATGGTACAACTGTTCATACTGAATTTGAATTGAATGGAAAAAAGATTTGTGTAAATGATGAAATGTGGGGTTCACTGAATGGAGAGGAACTTATTTATTTCGCTGAAGTTATAAAGTCTTAGAAGGCAAGAAGGCCATTTAGAAGATAATCAAATCGGAAAGACGCCAGTATTCGTGTGAGCCATCGGGCATTGGACGCCGAACCAAGAATGGCAGCCTACGCTCCTTTAACTCAAGGCGAGCGATTTCACCAACATCTGTCATATATTCTGGAACATCGATATAAGGACGAGCACCCTGACTCAGCTGATTCGCCCTCATTCCAAGAATTTTTGTTCTCTCGTATTGTGTAAGAAAGGGCACTGATTTATGATTTGGATCTAAGTTTAATGGAGGAGATGCAATAAGAGGAATCTTTGGTGCGATCTTTTCTGCGTAATCAATGATACACTCTGGGTGGTGCTTCAAAAGAGCAGCAAGAGGATCATCTTTCGGAAGGTCATCCGTAGCAGCGATTACATCCACGTCAATTCCAAAATCAGTGTCTTGGGGGAGGTCCTCAAAATCATCATCGTCCGCCATGTTAGACTATCTAACATGGAGTTTTTTTAAATCAATTTTAGTTGGCTTAACGTGAAATACCGAATCCTAAGGTCCCTTAGGAAGAAACTCCCCTCTTAGGGGAGTTCCTTCACTTTGGCTATTCAGGTTACTCACTAAAAATCTTTAATTTAAGAACCCTGGGGGGTTCTTAAATTAAAGATTTGACGGTAACGTAAATCGCACCTTGGGTAACGCCTAAAAAAAGTTGATTTTTTACGTTGGCTTAAGCCAAAGTCCCAACTATATTTAAGATGAGTGACAATGAGAGTTTTATCGACCCCGCGAATAACCTGACGCCGTCAGAGGATGTTAAAGTGTATACTACGTTTGAGGATATGTCGTTGCCTGACAATCTTCTCAGAGGAATTTTCTCCTACGGCTTTGAAAAGCCGAGTGATATTCAGACAAAGGGTATTGTTCCTATTGCAGAGAGGAGGGACGTTATTGGACAAGCTAGATCAGGAACAGGTAAGACTGGAACCTTCGTTATTGGTTCTCTAGCAACAGTGGATGAATCTATTAAGAAGCCCCAGGTTCTTGTGCTAGTGCATGTACGAGAGCTCGCACAACAGATTGCCAAGGTTGCTGATGCAATCGGCTCATATATGAAGCTCCAGGTTCTTTGTGCCGTTGGTGGAAATAGCCTTCGCGAAGATATTCATTGCCTTGAGAATGGTGCTCAATTTATTGTAGGAACCCCTGGCCGTGTGTATGATCTTATTAGTCGTAACGCACTTGATCGTTCTGAGATTCGTGTTCTAATCATGGATGAGGCGGATCAGATGCTAGAGGACATGTTTTACAAGCAGATTATGGCGATTCTAGAGAAGGGATTTCCTGAGAAGACGCGTGTTGCTCTCTTCTCAGCCACGATGCCTGAACAGGTTCGCTCAGTTGCCGAGAAGATTCTGAATAATCCTGTTCGCATTCTTGTTGAGCCTGAGGAGGTTCGCCTCGATGGCATTCAGCAATTCTATATCAACCTTGACCGCGAGGACCACAAGTTTGAGTGTATCTGCGAACTATACAAGAATCTAAATATTAGCCAAGCCGTCATCTTCTGTAATAAGCGTATGAAGGCAGAGCATATCGCTGAGAAGATGTCTTCTCAGGGATATCCTGTTACATGTATTCACGGCGAGTTGGAAAAGTCTGAACGAACGAACCGCATGAAGCAATTTATTAGTGGAGAAACGCGTGTGATGGTGGCTACTGATATCATCGCACGTGGAATTGATGTTCAGCAGATTAGCTTGGTAATTAACTATGAGTTGCCACCAAATCGTGAGAACTATGTGCACCGTATTGGCCGTGCTGGTCGTTTTGGACGTAAGGGAACTACGATCAACCTTCTAATTCCTGAGGAGGCTGAGATGATGAAGCTTATTGCGAATCATTATGGAATGATGCTGACCGCTCTTCCTCCTGACATTTCAAATATCCTATAACACATAACGTGAAATAAGAAAATAGTAACAAGAGAATTGCGTCAATTCTCTGGTTATTATATTTTTTCTAGTGTATTTCCTGTCTTACATTTCCTGTCTTATATTTCCTGTCTTATATTCCCTGAAATATCCATCGGATCAAGACCAGAAACTTCATGAGCACCTGTTAAACGAGGCGAAGGAGGCGTAGCCACACGAATATCATGGCGACATGTTGGACAATACACACTTCTTAAAAACCACTGATCTATACACGATGTATGAAAAACATGTTGGCATGGTCTGAGCCTACGGCATGTATCTGTAGCAAGCATTGAATCCTGACAAATACTACAGCGATCTTCTGTCAAAGAGAGTGTTGAGCCTGATATTATTTCTGTATTTGTGGAGAGCACTTCAGTGGAAGGTGCCACTGTGACTGGATCCCACATAGTTGGAGCAACCCTTGGAGGATTCAATGTTCTCGGTCCATAAAATCGAAGGAGGCTTGATACAAGATCAATTGAATCAATTTCACTGATTCTCTCTTGTCCTGTAGAAAGTCCAGTACGAAAAAAATGCACAGGAGATTCTCGCAAAGGAGATTCTCGCAAAGGAGATTCTCGCAGAGGAGCTTCTCGTGCTGGAGCTTGTCTGGCTGGTCTTTGAGTAGATTGTCTATAAAGAGATGCTCCATAGGCATTAAGATTAAAACGTGTATTCATTTGATTACGTACATAGCTAAATACTTGCGAAAGATTTTGGTATCTTCCCTGTTCGTATAAAAGTCCTGGGAAATAATTGTGTAAATCGTCCAATAAACTGACTCCATAGACAACTTGATAATCGGGATCGTTCATATCTAGACTTCAGCTGAAAAAAAGTGAAATTATAAATACCGCATAGGTTAGTCCCCATTAAAATGTCACTCGAGAAAGGTATTTGCGGTCTGACGAATATAGGTAATACATGTTATGCCAATGCCACTCTACAAGCGTTAAGACATCAGGTTGATTTGACAATTTATATACTCCAAGATAATCACATGGAACTTCTTAAGAAGAAGAAGTCCAATGAAAAAACGGAACTTCTCAGTGCATATGCTCAGCTTGTGAAGTCAATGTGGACAGGCGATTCTGGAGTAGCGAGGACCCACGAGTTTTGGAAGAAGATGATTCCTGCTGCAATGAGGGTGGGCTTTGAACAATTTCGTATCCCTATTCCCCACGATTCGCATGAATTCTTGACATTCATGCTTGACCAAATTCATGAGGCTCTTTCTGAAGAAGTAACAATGACAATTCGTCCAACTGTAAGGACACCGGATATCACAAATGCTCTTGAATACTGGAAGGCCTCGTTCCAGAAGAGCTATTCACCCATGGTTGAGCTGCTCTTCTTCTTGCGTCGCAAGTCGGTTGTGTGTTCGGCCTGTAAGAATGAGAGTATTACATGGGAACATCGCACGATCAACGAGATTTGTGTAAAAAAGAGTTCTGATGCGGTTGATCTTATTGATCTTATGGCGGATGATTGTAAGGGAGAGGACATTGAAGAGTATCATTGTCTAAAATGCCCGACACGTCAGCTGGCGACTGTGTCGTATTCTTACTGGCGTCTTGGAAATTGGGTGATTATTACACTGAAACGCAATGAGAATTCTGGACAGCGTATCAATACTCATGTGAATATTCCAAAGAGAATGGCGTTCACGAAACTCTTTCATGATGGGTCAGAAGAGAGTAGTGCAAAGTGCGATTATGAATTATTCTCAACGATTGAACACCATGGATCAAATCGTGGTGGTCATTACACATCCCATGCAAAGCATCCTGTTACAGGAAAATGGGTGTTTTATGATGATGAATCAGCAACTCCTGTTGATGATGTTCGCATCAATGCGAGCACTTATACGGTGATGTACCGAAAAGCATAATGCTTTTCGGCATTACTCGCCACAACGTCCAATCACTGCACACGCGATTCTCTTACCAGAATGGCCAGTTGTTAAAGAATCTTCCTTGCCACCGAGTCCATAGTCGTCTTCATCGGCATGAACAATAATAGAACGGCCAAATAAATCAGCAATAAGACAATCCTTTAACATAAATACATACTTGCCTTCGGTAACATTTCCAAGGTCGCCGGTGTGCCTTTGTTTTTTTCCTGGGGCTGGGGGACCTCCATGATTCTGTGGGGGACCAACGTGATAATGATCGCATGCCTTTTTACACCCTTCACCTCTCAAATCACCCGCCTTATGAATATGAAATCCATGAAGCCCATTGAGTTGTGTAAAAGTGGCTTGTATTTCTACTCCAGACTTTTTCTGAGTGAAAACAACTTCTCCTTTTACAAGGCGTGTATTAAAAACAGCAACCGCTTCTGTCATTGTGTTTAAAAGCACAGAAAAAAGATCAATCGGACTCGGTAAATGCCTCAACGCGTCCATCAGACATATATACTGTTTCTATTCTATCCATCATCCCATTTTGCCCACACACGCGGTAATGCACATGAGCTTCTAGGCGTCCTTTCCAAGGAACCGTGTAGGGTTGGGGATTTTTCATGTATAATGTAGCAACTCCATCTTTATTCGCAGTAACAACACCAGCGTTCATGAATTTAAGATAAGCACCTCGCCAATCATTTATCTTCTTCAAGCCCTCTGATGCAGGTTCTGCAGCCCAATACAATACCTTCGCACCAGGAGTCACATGCACCTGAACACTTGTATCAGCACCTTCTGGAATTCTTTCAGGAATTAGACTACATGGAACAACAGTTTGGCCAAGGAAAGGAAGATATGTGTCTCTATTAAACATAATTGCCAGTGCTGAAATACCTACAATGATATAGACTACACGAGGAATCATTGAATTTACACCAAAGATCCTCTCTAACACATTCACATTCAGAAGACCTATGATTAGCCAATTTAACGCACCTAATATTATGATTGTCATTAAAAAAAGGAATGCCTTCATATCTAATAACAACTTCGTCTTTTTTTAGGGTCAGAGAGGCTTAGACAGAAATATTCCTTGCTTGTGCTAGCAACTGTCTCGACATGTTTATGTAATCCTGGAGCGGGGTCTGATCCGAAGAATTCATTTGTCGCTTGGAAATTTGAATCAACCATTTTCTCAACCCATTTATTTTCTGTGCCATATCTCACCAACATTTGTGATCCAACTGTTATAAAATCTCCTTGTTTACCAAGAATTACGCTTTCTACAGTGTTGTTTGGTATATATCCAGGTAAGCAATTACAATCAGCTGCCCGGATAACAGGTGTATCAAACCCCTCTATGTCCATATCTACTTCTGGCATTTTCTCTGATGTATTTTTTATGAAGTTATATGCTATTATTGCAATAGATACAAATGTTGCTATACAAATTGCTATGAATATTGTTTTATCCCGTCTCATTCTATTCATAATGGGGAGTTCTTAATTTCGGCACTTAACGGTAGAATGTCTAAATGTCAAAAGAATAAATATTTCAACGTAGGTTGCCAGCCAACAAAATGCGAGAATAAGGAGTTTCAACAATCATTTGCCAGTTTGATGGCGGCAAGAGAGGCACAAGATTCTTTATTACAGAATTCTTCCTTAGGGACTTCTGCTTCTGCTTCTTCTGCTTCCTCTGCTTCTTCCCAGAAACAGAAGGAACACAACCAGATTGTATCTTTACAGAAATCTTTACAGAAATCTTTACAGAAACCTTTACAGAAATCTGACATAGATCTCATTCTGGAAGGCGATATTTAAACTATACGATTCATTGTGGATTAGATGATACACCCCATAACATTTTCAATTCCATACGAAAAAATCGTTAAAGACATTCCTCGTAAAAGCAAAATCCTTTCAGATATTATTCCAGATTTCGCAAGGAAATATACCTTTAACACAGAAACCGAATACTACAACGAATACAAACAATCGTTTTTTGCCATCACGACTAAAAAGGCTGGATGGGATTGTATGAGGCATTATGAAATTATAGCAAATGGCTGTATACCGTATTTTCCAAATATAGAAGACTGTCCATTGCTAACAATGGCCTTGCTTCCAAAGGATTTGTTCAAGGAAGGAAACGCTTTATATAGTGAATTTATTACAAAGACCATAGATACTTTAACACCAGAACTTATTGATTCATACAAAAGTCTTATTAATAAATTTGTAAAGTATACAAGGGATCATTTAACAACGTATAAATTGGCGGAATATGTGTTAAAGCGTATTTCTTTTAATCTAGATACAACAGAACTTGCCAAGGAGGGGCAAATGGTTTCCATAGAACATCCAACCGCTGTTCTGTATGGTGCCGAGCAATCTTGGATGGAAAAAAGAGTTTCAACTCCATTTCCTGTAATAAATCATTTCTTTGGATTAGACCCTCTTCCTGATGTAAGTAAAGTAGTGAAGAAGGTTAATTCAACCATTTTATTTTTGTCTGGAAGCACATATCCAGATTATTTGAGGTGTCTCACCTTACATGGTTTAAAACTACTGATGGGCTCAAAGTGCCATGATTATCCAAAAATTTCTCATATTTACAAAACGAATATGAACTTTAGCAGTTTGTATGGAAAAGGAATGACCTATAGCAATTTACTTGATAATTCATTTCATGATGATAGCCTTGATATTAATATAGAAAGGCTAATACAAAAGAGATTCTTTGATGTTGTTATATACGGTTCTTATCACAGGGGCATGCCATTGTTCGATTTGGTGAATAAGGCGTATAAGCCGAACGAAGTCGTGTTATTGTGTGGGGAAGATATACACAACTGTGATTACGACGATTGGGCAAAAAAAGGATATAATGTTTTTATAAGGGAGCTATAAGGGTCTAGGTATACATGCCAAAGGGGACCTTATCTGCCACATCCTTCTTCTTCAGGAAGAGATCAACATGCTCCTTCTTTAACACAAATGGCAGGGTGAAATTAGGAATATGAAAGGGCAACTCTTTCACGTTGAACATGCGTAGCATATTCACACGCTGAATAATCTGTTCAATACATCTCTTCAATTCACGTACGCCAGTTTCCTCCTTCGCGTATGTCTCAAGCACATGTTGGAGAATATCACGAGAGATAGCAACCTTCTCCATAAGATTCACTTCCTTCAATGCAGCAGGCAAGAGGAACTGCTCAGCAATTGAGATCTTATCCTTTGACTGGTAGCCGGCAAGCTGAACAACAACCATGCGGTCAAGAAGAACACGATCAATCTTTGAAATATCATTACCGCTGAAGACAAGCATCGTTCGGCTCAAGTCCAAGGGAATACCGCTCAAATACTTGTCCTCAAACTCCATATTTTGAACGGGGTCTGTCATGTGAACAAGGAGATTCTGAACCTCCTCGCCCTTTGGAGTAGCACTAATCTTATCAAGCTCATCAAACATGAGAACCATACTCATAGACTTTGCCTGTGCGAGGCAGTTCGCAATACGCCCACTGTGACTTCCCTCATACACAAACTGATGGCCAGTGTATGTGGTTGAATCACTATCTCCGCCTAGACTAATGAACTGAAACGGCCACTCAAGAGCCTTGGCAATACCATTCTTAATCAGACTGGTCTTACCAATACCAGGCGGTCCCATGAGCAATAGACTCAACCCTGAAGCATTTGGATTCGCAATCTTACTCGCAATAAACTGCATGATCTGGAGCTTCGCCTCATCTTGTCCATAAATTGCCTCATCCAAACATCTGCGTGCCTTACTCATGAATGGTGCACACGAATCAGGCCCATCTTCAATACGCACGGGCATCTCCTTGTAAATTCCAAGAGGCATGGATACAAGCTTCTCCATCCAAGCACGAAGCTTGTAATACTCGCCACTGCTCGTATCCATCGTATTCAACGCGTTATATCTGCTCATAACCATCGCCATCGTTTCTGACGTCAGCTTCATTTGTAGAAGACGAAACATCAAAGGCTCCTCCTTTTTCACATACTCTGAACGCTTCTCAAGAGCCTCAAGCATGGCACGCTTCTTAGGACTCTCAAGTGCCTTGAATTGATCAATCTGGTCATCAATTGTGTTCTCTTCCACAGGCTTTGTGACCATCTCAACAAACTTACGGACATCCTCACTTTCCTTCTTCATGTTGTGACGCTTTGGAACCATGCGATCGGGCTCATCATATCCTCCGCCAATACTAATTGAGATTCCATTGAACTTCCCATCCTCATCCTCATCCTCATCCTCGTCATCGTCCTCATCCTCATCCTCGTCATCGTCATCGTCATCGTCATCAGCATCATCCTCGGCATCATCGGCCTCGTCCTCATCTGTATCCTCAGAGCCAAGAGTCTCTCCATCCTCATCCTCGCTCTCAACCCTCTTCTTCCTTGACAGAAATCCCTTCTTCTTCTTCAAGTATTCCTTGTCATAGTATGTGCTATCGGTAGTCGTCGGAGATTTATTGCGTGAATCCTCCTTCTTAAGCTTCTTCTTAATCTGATCTCTTGCCTTAAGTGCGGCGGCACGAGGACTACGGAGTGTATTCTTTACAGAAGAAGGTAGTTTTCCATACTTCTTAAGATTCTTTAGCTCCAGTCGGTCCTTTTCCGTTAGCTGATTGCTAGCACTATCGTCACTTTCAGACTCATACTCATAGTCAATGAGACCATTGATATTTCCGTGCTCGTCAACATCGTCTTCATCCTTTGGACCACCACGCTTCTTTTGCTTAGCCTTGTCCTTAAGGTCACGCCCAGGAGGATTCTTCATTCTAGGACTCTGTGGCATTTGATTCTGGACTTATTTTTCCAGTCAAGGAAAAAATCAACTTTTTTGATAGTTATTGGATATACATATCAAAAATATTAATTATATATTAATTATATATTAAATTTACTTGCGGTTCTTGCGTGTCTTGCGTGACTTGCGGTCCTTGCGGTCCTTGCGTGACTTGCGGTCCTTGCGATTCTTGCGATTCTTTCTGCTTAGAACATTGCGAACCGTCATGTTGGCGTGCTTGACAACAGATGAACCCACGTTCTGTCCAAAGCCTAGAACGTTGTCCGCAACACGGCCGGTTCTCTTTGCAGCTGAACGCGTCACGTTGCGGGACGCCTCAATGAGGTGCTGTATAGGGGAATAAACACGTCTAAAAAGACCGAGGGACTTTCTTGATCCTTTCTTTGCCATTTCTACCTTAGCTATAGAAGATCTTTCAGGTCCATTAATCCAAATTTGGCCTTTGCACTTAAACTTGGCCTATCACCTGCCTTTTTTTCAATAAGATCGGTGGCCTTTTGTAAAATACGCGTTCCCATTTCCACTTTCACCATTTGGAAGAATACCGGAGATTTCTGGGATAAACTCTTTATTAGCCGGACAAGGCAATCCACAAATTCTTCAACAGTTTTATTTTTACCCGCCTCTGCCGTATATAACCAGACCTTATCCATCACCTTTGACACCATCGCATATAGTTGTTCCTTTTCTAAAGCATTGTTTGATGCTAATTCTGAAATGAACTGGCCATATCCAAGTCGGTACAACCTACGACGAATAAGCGTGTCACTTGTGTCTTTACTTGTGTCTTGAATGTCTTCAAACACATTTAGGAATTCATGATGGTAACGATTCATTTCAGTGTACATGATCGGGTATTTATGAGCAATTTCAGCAATGAGCTTTGCAAAGAGAGCACAGAATAGCTCTTCAGCCGTAGCCTTGGAGAACACCTTTTCAATGAAATCCTTAATAAACTCTGTTTCACCACTATCCATAATTTGATAAATGAAGTCGCGTGTGTCATTGTATGTAAGGGAAGTGAATGAATTCAGCTTATTTCCAATCACAGAATTAAGAATTTTGTCATTCAAATCACCTTCCGTCTTAAATCTAGACTGATAACGTCCTACAGGCTTGAGAGGTGCCTGGTTCTTTAATTGTGTGGATGGCATACGTGTGTCAAAGGCCGAAGGGTTGCGGGGGCGTTGCGATGAAGGCCCAGAACGCCACTGGGATCCTTGAAAATTCCTGGTGTTGAAATTACTGGATCCTCCAAAATTGGTCGTATTTCCAAACCGCCCCGCTTGCTGCGGACGCTGACCAGGAGGAGATTCCATATCTCCACGAAGAGTATCAATATACTTTACTAGACTCTCGGGTGTAGTGGCTACACCGTCTAGTTGCAATAAGATTTCTCGAATTGTTTTCTGAACTTCTGTCTCATCACCTCTATTAAATGAGGGACTCGCTACAGTGGATGAAGGCGTGGTTAGAACAGTAGCATAAGATGCCATTGTTATATTCTGGGACTTATGGTTTAGGTGCCTCGTTTATTCAACTTTTTTGAGACCCAAAAAGTGCCAAAGCGCGTGATTTAATGTCAATTTCATAATTCATTAAAGATAGATATGGAAAATCAAATACAACCCCTCGCCCATGTACTTTCGTTACAGAACCCATATGCAATAGAACAATTAAAAGAGGGTGTTTCGGCATGGCCCAAGAACCTGGCAACATGTTTGAAAAGAGCTAAAATCTTTTCATGTCTGCAAGAATCAACAGAAGATAAATCGCATACAACCAATATCCTTGACGAACTAACCACTTTGACACAATCCGTTGAACCACTTTTAAGAACGCCAACCGCTACCGAAAGCGAGGGATACGCACAAATTCATTTTCAAGGAAATCCCTGGTCTTCTATCAATTATATACCATTCTCTCTCATAATCGTGTCTATCTATAAATCCTACATTGTCCCGGCAATTGGCCTCATTCTCCCTTTGATGACATGGATACTTCCCTATGTAATTTTAACAGTCTTCTATAATATTCCCATCGGCTTTGCCGAATATTCCCAGATTTTATGGAGAATGTGGAATGGCCAGCCGATGCCTAGAACTCCTGATGAAATATTCAATCCACCCCCTCTACCTCAGGATGACGCTGTCACGCAGTTAAGAAGACTGGTTCAAAATGGATGGACCCTTTTTACACTTGGACAAACAATGTGGCAACCCATTCAACAAGGGCGACATTTTATGAGGCTTGAAACCGGCTGTATTGAGTTAGGTCAGGCAATCATAAATATCAAAGATAAGACACATGAATTATACAGTGCATGGACTCAATTCTTTCCAAAATGGCTAAAAAGTTGGGTAAAAGAGTGTCCTTCAGATGTCAGGCAAGCATTTTGTTTTACATTGGAAAATCCAGTTTGGCTCCCCCAGCTTTTGAGATGCGTTGGGCGTTTTGAGGTCTTATTTCGGTTGTCAACCCATGTCGGCGTTGTTCCAACACAGTTCGTTCAATCAGAAACGCCGGTTTTAATGATAAAGGATTTTGGAGATCCTTCGATTCATTTGGATTCTCGTATTGTAAGTTCAACGTGCCTGGGTGGGCGGGAGCCAAATCATGCGATTATAACTGGGCCAAATCGTGGAGGGAAGTCTAGTTTTATGAGGGGCGTTTTGATAAATGTTTTAACAAGTCACGCGTTTGGCTGTGCCTTTGCTCAAAAAGCACAGATGACACATTTTACGTGGATTGCCGACGGTCTTCGTCTAGACGATAAGCCTGGGAAACAGAGCATGTTTGAGCGAGAGGTGAACTTTTCATCTTCTATTCTTAAAAACGATGGTGGCAAGGGCCTTATTTTATACGATGAAATCTTCCATAGCACAAACCCCCCTGATGCTATACGAGCGAGTCAGATATTCTGTGATAAACTCTGGCAAAAAAAGAATTGCGTCAGTCTGGTGAGTACGCATGTATATAGCCTCGCTCGTTCGGCACCGACTGATCTTGTGAAACCAATTTGCTTGGCGGCCTGGAATGTGGATGGCAAGTTTGATTTCTCTTACACAGCCCAGAGAGGTATCTGTGAAGTGAGCAGCGTTGATCTTGTTCTTGCACAGTATGGATTGGTTTGAGCCTTTGACGCGGAGTCGTGCGTGTTTCTTGCCGAAAATGAATCCTGAGTTCCGACCAGAAATGGCAGGCTTGAGTGATTCTTTAACAATCGGCATTGTCCTAATTCTTGTTTTCGGTGCAGCAGCATTTTATCTATACAGTCGCATGACCCAGAACGAGAAACGTCTAAATCTTCTTGAGAATCTTCTGCTAACCTTGAAAATCTCCACGGAAGCTTCTTTACTTGGCCCCGACTCTGTTGAGCCAGTATCAAGCCCTTCACCTCTTGATTCTCACGACGTGGATGATGTGAATGAGGAGGAGTATGCCGATATGCTAAAGTCTGTACCTTATGTGCCTACTGCACCAGCACCAGAGAAGGAGGAATCACTACTCCGGTCCATGGATGAACCAAAGTTATCACTCAACGTCAACTATGAATCAATGACGGCGAAGGAGCTCCAGGCACTCGCGAAGGAGCGTGGCCTTCCTTCTTCAGTCACAAGAAAGAAGGAGCTCATTGAAGCACTCAAGAAGACTGGATCTGCACCGGCTGCACCAATGCCACTTGTTCCATTGGCAGATGATTTAGATGGTTCAGAGAAGGTGGAAGGATTTGCCGTGAATCTAGATGATAATTAGATGGACATAAATGGATTCAGAGAAGCTCAATCACCATGGTTTTTTTCTCAACCGCCAACCCAGCTCGTTGATAACCGAAATAGAAGATTGATGACAAAACCCGATCCAAAAACGCTTCCTACACAAGATTCGCGATACCCTGGATGGGCGGCCCATATGAATGATGGGCGACTTTCCACCGATTATCGCACACACTGTGAGGTAAATATACCAACAGGCTCACAATATGCTTCTAGACTTTTCATGCAAAGAAATGCGGAGTCACTTATGGCACAGGCTAGAAAGCGTCAGGCAGAAGCATCAGGTGCTGGCCTCTCATATGATTCATCCACCGTTCTACCAGCGGCACAAACCGTTTCATGTGATGCTGGGAAATGTGAAAGAGTGCTTGTGAATCCGTATGGCCTTGGCACTGAAAGAAATGAAGTGGTTCCAGAACTCTTTGGAACTTTCTCAGAATCATATCCTTCAATACAGAAACCCGCCAAACCTATGATCACACGTGTTGAAGAGGGTGGGAGAAATACGAGGCGGTAGTTTATTAGAAAAGCCAATTTTACCGTCAATTTCTAAAGTTAAGAACGCAAGTTCTTGACTTTAGAAATTTCGGAAATGATGTGAAGTTCTAATAATTTAAGAACCACCGAACGTAGTGAGGGGTTCTTAAATTTGGCACTTCACGTTACGATAATTCTTATAAGAATTATTGTAAACTTGGTCCTCAGCGGTCTAAAATGGCCTTTTTATTGGTATCTAGATTAAAATGGGCACATTAGGATTTATAGTTCTACGACATGTGAACAGCCCCCAGACAAATAGTTATTGGATACGATGCTACAAATCTATAAGGCAATTTTACCCTGACGCTGAAATCTTGATCATTGATGACAATAGTAATTCGACTTTCATAACAAACGAGGAGTTATACAAAACTACAGTAATCAACAGTGAATTCCCTAAACGAGGTGAATTACTGCCATATTATTATTATTTAAAAAACAAACTATTTGAGGTAGCTGTAATAATCCACGATTCAGTATTTATACAACAGAAAATAGATCTTGACGTAGATAAATATAAATTACTATGGACGTTTGATAACACGTGTGAGCAATTAGAAGACCAGACTAAAATGATGCAATTATTCAATGATCCTGAACTCACAGAGTTTTTTAATAGTAAAGAATCGTGGAGGGGGTGTTTTGGTGGAATGTCTATTATTACACATGATTACTTAACTCATATAAACAATAAATATGACCTTAGTAAATTATTAGATTGTATAACATCAAGATATAATCGTTGTACATTTGAAAGAGTTCTCGCATGTTTATTACAAAAGGAATATAAACCTGCATCGTTCACGTTGTTTGGTGATATTTCTGAATATTGTAGTTGGGGGATTTCTATTCATCATGCTGCTAATTATACACATCTGCCTTTCTTAAAGGTCTGGACTGGCAGGTAAGACAAGGACAAGGTAATGCCAAGGCCAAGGATCAAGACAACAACGCGTTTACATCAATATAATGTAAAATGGACGACGACTTATTATTTTTTACCCAAACCTTTAGCTCCTCTCTTGGTATATTGTTTTTAAGATAATCATTATACCAAGGCAAATGCTTCGCAGTAAAATTACCACCTACGCGAATGTTGTTAGGATATGCTCCTACTGTATTATTAATAAGGCAGAAGGTAGTATCGACACCAGCGTTATATAATGTGTATTCAGAATCGCTGATTTGTTTCGTATAATAGGAACTTTCTATCCTATACACCAAATCGCCATATCCAGGAATAAATTCAGAATGGTCAGATATATCTAAGGCGAGGCCCACCTTACTACACTTATACTTTTTAGAAATATAATAAAGCTGGTCAATTACGTCACGTGGCATAGACGGATTTAATAGTAAATCTGGATCACTTAACACATATACATCAGGCAAAGTATCCTTTAATATAGTACATACACCATGTCCATAGTTTTGATCTAATCTTCTTATATCAAACTGATGCATCTCTTCAAGATAATTATAGTAGTCCAAGAGTGGTTGATATTCACTATGATTATCTAAAATAATAATCCTTTTACACAGACCCATGATTTGTTCTACAAACCCTTTTACAAATGTCAGGTTATTCCAGGCAATTATAACAAACGGAATTTCAGACATTCTAGTATTACTAGATTATATGAATTTAAATAGCTTAAATATAAAATCATACAAAGGTTTCACTTAAACTGTTATTATGAATGTATGATTAATGAATATTCTTATTATATTTAGAGGAGGATATGATAGAGTAAAGATGCCACATTCTATTTCTAATAATATAATTAAGTATATAATAGAACCATTACATTCACAAGGCTATAATGTAGAAACAAAGTTTTGTACTTATGATTATGATTTAAATAAGTTACAAGTTTTTAAAGATAAATTACACCCTAGTAAAATCCATTTTGTCAGGAATGGACAACATGATAATTTTAAAGATGCATTACATATTACAAGAGATATATATGATAAATATGACTATATTATATTTTTAAGATTTGAAATAATATATAAAATAAATATTATAGACTGGAATATATTTAATAAAGAGGGTATGATTTTTCCTTATAAAGAGGATTGCGATACATGGTATAAAAGATCAATACTCTATGGAGATTGTATTTTAATATTTTCAAAAAAATATTATATAGATATCATAAATATATTATTATTAACAGATAATTCTAACTTTATGGCATTACATAATATTGAACATATCGTACATACTAAGATTCCAACTATACCTATGCATTGTATTTTATCTGGCCAATATAATTCAAATACAGGCCTTCCAAAGAATGATCCTGCACTAAGTCCTTTATATATAGGAACGTGCTGGAAATATAATAATACTGATTTGGATTTATATTTAATAACGGATCCTCTAGATAAAGAGTTCACCTTATCCTTGACACATGGAACAATCTAAAGTGTTCTCAGCAACAAATATTAGTTATGATTGATAACATAATATTGTTAGGATCTTCTGGAATGCTGGGAAATTATATCTATTCTTATTTCAAACGTTCTAAATACGCTATATCTATTATTTCAAGTTATAGAGTTTCACAAGATTCACTACAAGACATTGAAGAACACTTGGTACAAAAGGGTATAAATGCGAATTCATGTGTAATTAATTGTATAGGGTGTATTCCACAGCGTCAAGCATCAGGGAATAAAACTGACCGAGACTATTTTATTGTAAATAGCATATTTCCTCATGTTCTATGGCAAATATGTAAAAAGTATGATGCGAAATTAATACATCCTACAACCGATTGCGTATTTAATGGTGTAAGAGGTGGTTATATAGAAACAGATATACACGACGAAACGAATAATTATGGAATCAGTAAATCAGTCGGCGAACCGACAGGTTGTACTGTTATACGCTGCTCAATCATTGGAAAGGAACAATATAATAAGAAATCACTATTGGAATTTGTAATCCAGAATGCAAATGGAACAATACAAGGATACGATTCACATATGTGGAATGGAATCACATGTCTGGAATATTGCAAGGTTATTGAAAAGATAATAACCAAGAACATGTTCTGGAAAGGTGTGCGCCATATACTATCACCAACACCTGTATCCAAATATGAATTGTGTAAAATGATTAGCCAAGAATTTTCATTGAATATTAGCATAACCAAGCATACGACTCCTATTGTAGATAAAACATTACAAACGATATATCCAGAATCAGAAATGCTTGCCATACAACCTCTTACACAGCAGGTTAAAGATCTATTTTTATATGAGATTTAGATGAATTCAATCACTCATATTGAAACGATATATAAAATAAAACAGAATATATATACTTCGCTATACTATGACCACTTTGTTTCCATGAAAAACGCTTTTACTATGAAGACAATATCTATTGTTATGACATCTTCT
>SXGQ01441815.1_pt1 | contig 21068 bp, 18 predicted proteins | sample 3178371 | NCBI WGS metagenome assembly SXGQ01 (sample SAMN11356859, study PRJNA531348) | freshwater metagenome | isolation source: freshwater sample F1-20 | place: China: Fuxian Lake, Yuxi | collected 2017-12-25 | reverse complement strand
GCTGATCACCCATCCGGCCACCACCACCCACCGGGCGATGGGCCCGGAGGGCCGGGCTGCCATCGGACTGGGCGACGGCGTCGTGCGGATCTCCGTCGGGCTGGAGGGCACTGAAGACCTGATCGCCGACCTGGACCGCGCGCTGAGCTGACCCGCCCCCTGCCCCCCGCCCCCGCCCCCCCTGGCCCCTGGTGCCTGGCCCCTGGCGCGAGCGTGCGTGTCGGCACGCCAACACGCCGCCGGGGCGGGCTCTTGACGCACGCTCAGGCCGCGGAAGCCCGGTCGAGATGGGCGCGGATGCGGTTCACCAGGGCGTGCTGGCGTCGTCGGACGTCGTCGCGCACGATCGGTACGACGATCCAGCCGAGGTCCTGAAGCGCCGCTACTTTTTCCCGGTCGCGCCAAAGGGCGTCGGTGCCGGCATGCCACTGATCGCTGTCGTACTCGGCGGCGACCATTCGGTCCGGCCAGGCGAAATCGAGGCGCCGCAGCCGTCCTCCGGCGTCCCGTACCTCGTACTGCAGAGCCGGGGTCGGCAGGGCGCCGTCGATCATCACCAGGCGGGCCTCGCTCTCCATCGGCGATTCCGCCCGGCCGTCGGCGAACGTGAGCAATTCGCGGACCCGGACGATGCCGCGCCTTCCGGTCTGGGCAGTCACCGCGTTGCTCAGTCCGGCACGATTGCATTGCCCGGATCGCAGGGCAGCGTCCAGGGTGGCAAGACTCCGGGGCCTGGGCAGCGCACGCGCGACCTCGACGGCGGTCCACGCCGGCGCAGTGGTGAGCCGCCCGGCGACCCGCCTCAGCGGTGCCCCGTCCCGGCGATGCACGACCAGACCCGGAACGGGTCTCAGTTGGTGACCCTCGGGATTGAGCACGTGAAGATCGGATCGGTTCTCGGTGTCAAAACCCCATGCGCGCGCTGCGGTATTCAGGCAGATCGCCACATCCGTTCCGCTCGTGAGGTCGAGGGCCCGCAGTCGTGTGGTGATGTCGGCAGGACCCAGGCTGTAGACGCCCCGCCAGATGTGTTCCAGCACAGCGGCATTGCGCAACTGCTGCAATTGTCGGCGGCTCATCAGGTGGAGAAGCTGGGCAGTTGTCGCCACCCCCGCCTGCCGTTCGAACAGTGCTGACATCGCTGACGTCGCGGGCTGCATCCGGCGATGCTGTCGCACGTATGCGCCACGCGAAAGTCGTCGTCCACCGGCCTGGGGATGGTGAAGGTGCGCGCAGTGACCGATGAGACGGCGCGTCGCCGTACCGACACGCACGCTCGCGGTAAGGGGGTGGCGGGCAGGGGGTGGCGGGCGGCCTATCCCGGGCCGTCGACCACGCCGGTGGCGTGCCTGGCCCGGCGCTCGTAGGCGGCCCGCGCGTCGGTGTCGAGGTCGAGGAATACCCGGGAGGTGCCCATCTTCCCCGACAGCCAGCGCCGTCCGCGGGGCGGCAGGAACGCCGTGCCCGCGGCGATGAAGCGCAGCGGATAGGGCACCGACACCGATGTCTTCGGCTTATCCAGGGTGCGCACGACCGCCGCGGCGATGTCCTCGGGTTCCACCGGTTTGGTCATCCCGCCGGTCGCGGTGCCCGAGATCAGTTCGGTGTTGGTGAACGTCGGCATCACGCAACTGACGGAGACGCCCTGCGGGGCGAACTCGTCGGCGAGGGCCGTCGACAACCCGACGACGGCGAATTTCGTTCCCGCATAGAGGGCCTGGCCCGGGACGGCCAGCATTCCGGCGAGCGAGGCGATGTTGACGATGTGGCCGCGCCGGCGCCGGACCATCTCCGGAAGCACCAGCCGGCAGCCGTTGAGCACGCCGTAGAAGTTCACCTCGACGGCCGATCGGACGGCCGTGTCGGTGAGGTCGAGGAAAGGACCCACCGGCATCACTCCGGCATTGTTGATCAGCACGTCGATGTGCCCGCCGCCATCGGCGCGGGCTTTGTCCAGAAACGTCGCGAACGACTCTGGGTCGGCGACGTCGAGCGGGTGACCCGACACCGGCCCGAGGTTGCTCAGTGCGGCCACGGCGGATTCCTCCAGGGCGACGTCGCGGTCCCCGATCACGACGCGTGCGCCGCGGCGCAGCAGGGCACGGGCGGTGGCGAAGCCGATCCCGCGGGCCGCGCCGGTGATCGCGATGGTGGCGCCCTTGACGTTGTCCATGGCGCCGAACTCTAAACCGAACACGTCCGGCGAATGGCGCGTGGCCGCTGCCCGCGTCGGCGGTGGCCGTCAGTAAGCTCAGCGCTGTGGAACTCAATGGAGCTAGCGCAATCGTCACCGGTGGGGCGTCAGGTATCGGCGCCGCCACCGCACGTCAGTTGGCCGACCTCGGCGCACGGGTTGTCATCGCCGATATGCAGGCCGAACGGGGACAACAACTCGCCCACGAGATCGGCGGTGTCTTCGTCGCGGTCGACGTCACCAAGACCGAACAGATCGAGGACGCCGTCAACACCGCGATGGATCTGGGTCCGCTTCGCGCGCTGGTGAACTCCGCCGGCGTCGGTTGGGCGCAGCGCACCATCGGCAAGGACGGCGAGTTCGCCTCGGCCCATAACCTCGACGCCTACCGGAAGGTCATTGCGATCAACCTGGTCGGCACGTTCGACTGCATCAGACTGGCGGCCACCGCGATGAGCCGCCTGGAGCCGACCGGCACCGGTGAGCGTGGCGCGATCGTGAACATGACCAGTGTCGCGGCGTTCGACGGGCAGATCGGCCAGGCGTCGTACTCGTCGTCGAAGGGTGGAGTCGTCGGTCTGACGCTCCCGGTGGCCCGCGACTTGGCCGCCGTGGGGATCCGGGTCAACACTGTCGCACCCGGCCTGATCGACACGCCCATCTACGGCGAGGGCGAGGCATCCGAAGCCTTCAAAGCCAAGCTCGGCCAGTCCGTGCTGTTCCCGCATCGGCTCGGCAAGCCCGAAGAGCTGGCCTCGATGGTCATCGAGCTGATCACCAACTCGTATATGAACGCCGAGGTGATCCGGGTCGACGGTGGCATCCGGATGCCACCGAAGTAACCCCGACATCAGCAGCGTGGGGCGTCGGCGGGGACCGTCGGTTCGGAGACTGGCGGCGATTGCCGCCGCCGTGACGATCGCACTCGGCGCAGACACCACAGGGATCACCGAGGATGCGCGCACCATCACCGGTCCGTACGCCCGGTTGCTGGCCGCCTCCACCGATCTGGGTCCGGCACGCCGCGACCGCGTTCAACTCACCGCGGAATTGCGCGGCGCCCCCCGGCGTCTCAACGCCTGGGCGCGGCAGCACGGCCTGGATGTGCGTTGGCGTGCCGGCGAGCCGTGGGCCGTCATCGAGGGACCGCCCGCCGCGGTGGGCAATGCCTTGGACATAGCAGTCCGCGACTATCGCGGTCGGAGCGGACAGGTGTTCTACGCATCTGCGCAGCAGCCAAGGGTTCCGTCCGCCCTGCGTCACGAGGTCGCGGGACTGGGGCGCATCCTCAGCTTCACCCCGGCCCGCAACGCCCATCGGTGGGCTTTGCCACTGGACGTTCCCGACCAGGGTCTGTCGCCGGAGGCCCTGCTGCGGACCTATGACGTCGAGCCGTTGGCGCGGAAAGGTTTCACCGGCAAGGGCATTACCGTGCTGGTGTTCGCCTTCGACGGCTTCGATCAACCCGACCTCGACATGTTCACCACGATGTTCGGGCTGCCGTCGTTCACTCCGGAGGTGTTGGGAGACATGCCCTCCCAGCGCAGCGGTGAGGCGACCATGGATCTACAGGCCATCCATGCGATCGCCCCGGATGCCCGCAAGGTCCTCGTCAACGCTCGGCCCACCGTCGCCGCCGGCGCCTACGAGAAGCTCGCTGCGCTGATGGACGAGGCCGACCGGCGTTACCCCGGGGCGGTCTGGAGCTTCTCGATCGGCTGGGGCTGCGACAAACTTATCACCGCCGCCGACCTCGCTCCGGTGCGCTCGGCATTGCGGTCCGCTCATCAGCGTGGCACCACCGCCTTCAACGCCAACGGCGACCTCGCCGGGCTGGAATGCAAAGGGGGCGAGCACTGGTCGACCCCGCCGGACGCCGACGAGATCGGTCTGGACGCCGTCGCGTCGGTGCCGGAGATGACCAACGTCGGCGGAACAAGCCTGTCGACCGACCGTTCGGGTACCTGGCTGTCCGAGCAGTCATGGTTCGACGTACCGCTGTCGCAAGGTACCGGCGGCGGGATGTCGAATCTGTTCGAGCGTCCGGTCTGGCAGGACGGGCTCACGGTGGGCGCCCGAGGGGATCGCCGGCTCACCCCGGACATCGCCGCGGTCGCCGATCCCGAGACCGGGGTCAAGATCGTCTTCGGGCAGCAGGTCACGGTCGGGGGAGGAACCTCGCTGGCCGCGCCGGTGTGGGCCGGTATGGCCGCGGTGATGAATCAGTACCTGCTCGCCAACGGCGGCCGCCTGCTCGGCGATCTCAACCCGCTGCTGTACGAGATCCTCGAGGGCGCCAGCCTGCCCGGCTTCCGCGACATCACCCTCGGAGGCAACGCCGTCAACGACGCCCTGCCAGGCTATGACCTCGTCACCGGCCTGGGTACACCGCGCATCGCAGGCCTTGCTGAGAACCTGTTGGCACTGCAGAAGTCCTGGATCGGTGTGCGGTGAGCGGCGGGCCCGCCGTGCGGTGCCGCAGTTGCGGCGACACCGTGGCGGCCGGGGTGTTCTGCGGCGAGTGCGGGGCCCGGCTGATCCCACGCCGCGGCGACCGCCCGGCCTGGCTGCGGCCGTCGGCCTTCTGCGCGGCACCGGAGGAATCGGTGTTCCGGCCCGCGCTAGCCAGTTCGCTGTTCCCACACGTGACGGCGTCGACCCGCCGCGCGGTCACCGCCGGGGTGATTCTGATCGTGGTCGCGCTGGCCGGTCTCGCCCAGGCGCAGTTACCCGGCGCCCTGATCTCCGTTGCGACACTGGGGCTTCCGCTGCTGATGTTGCTCTGTTGGCGAAACGCGGGGGTGCTGGCCGGCATTCCCCGGTGGGCGCTCGGTCTCACCGTCGCCCTTGCCATCGGAACTGCCGTCGGTTGGGTGGTGCTGACCGACGATCTCGTGGTGCGCCAGGCCGGGTCGGCTTTCGACGCCGGGTCGGCCGGACGTCGGGTGCTGCGGGACGGATTCGGTGTCGCCGAAGGCGGCGCGTTGTTCATGCTGGCGCCGGTCGTCGTCGTGCGGTTGCTGTGGCGATCCCGCCGGGACGTACTCGACGGCTTCGTCCTGGGGATGCTCGGCGCGTTGCTGTTCACCGCGACCGCCACCCTGACCCGGCTGGCGCCGCAGTTGCTGGCCGGACCCGTCGCCCGCAGTGAACCCGTGCACTGGCTGATGTTCGAGGCGGCGGTTCGCGGCGTGACGGTACCGCTCACCGCGGCGTGTGCGGGCGGGCTGGCCGGAACCGCCCTGTGGTTCACCCGTGCCCGCGCGGCCAGCCGGCCCGGCCGCCGGGTGATCATCGCTGCCGTAACCCTATGCGCGGTGGTGGTTCTCGCGGTATACGCCGCGGTCGGTCGGGCCGACATCGAGGGTGTGTCACAGTTGGCGGCGCTGTCCTGGCATATCGCGATGGCGATCGTCGCGATCATCGCGGTTCGCATCGGAGTTCAACTCGCGCTGCTCCTCGGCGCGCACGGCCCATGCTCGGCGGCGCCATTCCGATGCCCGAACTGCGGTAAGCCGGAGCCGGCGACGGCATTCTGCCCGGACTGCGGGGTGGCCATCGGTGCCGGCGTGCGGAAACAGGTGAGTCCCGCGCCGAAACCGGCGCGCGTCGTCGCGGTCTGGCTGGTCGGCCTCGTCGGAGTCTGCGCAATCGTCGTCGGGGTGCAGGCCCTGATCGTCAAGCCGTTGCCTCGGTACAACTGCCCGCCCGACTGCGGACGTCCGCCATCCGGCGTACCCGTGGCGGCCAACCCGCGGTTCACCTCGCCTAGTGGGGAGTTCTCGGTCGCTTACCCCGGCCCCGGAAGCAATTTCGTCGTCACCACCGATGCGGCCGGCGTGACCGCTCGGTTCACCGCCGGTGACGGCGGGGTGATGCGGCTGACCGGCGAACCGGCGGCGGGCCGCACCGCGACGCATGTCGCCCGGGCTTATCTGGCCTCGACGTTCCCGGCCGCGCAGATCTCCTACGAGATCCCCAACGCGAAACTGGGCTTTCAGGACGGCTATGGCCTGGTCGCCGACGTGTTCCCGAACGACCTCGACACCCGCTTCACCCGGACCCGGGTCGTCGTCATCGCCGCGGTGAAAAACGACATCGCCCTTATCGCCGGCGGCGCCGGTCCCCACCGGCAATTCGGGCCCGACTCCGGACCGGGCCGGCCCTCGCCGGCCAACGTGCAGATCGCCGAGGAGATGGGGCGCTACGTGAACAGCTTCATGTGGGCGGGCGATCCGCCCCGTTGACAGCCGGTTCGGCGCTGTCGGCCGGGGTCAGTTCGGCGTGACCTCACCGGCGGCCGGGCCCCCGGTGATCACACAGTTGATCGAGTTGTTCGGGTTGTGGCAATCCGTCGGATTCGGGGGGTTGAACGAGTTCGGCGCCGTGGTCATGCTCGTCCGCACCACCTTCTCGGTCGGGGACGGTGTCGTCACGCTGGTTTCGGCCGGCTTCTCCGAGGACGGGCTGCAGGCGACCGTGAGGGTACCCATCCCCACCACCGCCAGCGCGCCGATGACGAACGAACCGGATCGCACGGTGTTTCCACGCATTTCGATCAACCTTCGGAATCTCTGTGGATATCGAACGACAACTGGTTGTACCAGCCTAACAGAGCAGAGCGATCGGGACACCGGTCAACGCGGTCCGCCGGCCTGCCGGACGGCTTCGGCGATCGGCCCGCTCCACGGTGCGCCGTGACCGGGGATGAGGGTGTCGGTGCCGACGCCCGCGAGCACCTCGAGGCTGCGCCGGCAGTCCGGGTCGCTGTGGTTGAACATCGAAGGCAGAAGTTGCGGTCCGGATCGGCGTAACAGCGGATGGCCGGTCACCAGGGCGTCCCCGGTCACCAGTACCCCGTCCACGACGTAGGAGCAATGGCCGCTGGTGTGACCCGGTGTCGGAATGGCCACCGGTCGGCCGGGCAGGCTCGCGGCGATGTCCGCACTCAGCGCCCGGGCGGTGGGGATGCCCTCGCGCACCAGAGCGCCCTTGAGTGCCAACTGCGCCGACCACGCCAACCAGTCGGGACGCCAGGCCCTCGTCATCAGTGCGATCGGCGAAACCTGTTGCAGGTATTCCCTTTTGGCGTGTCCCACCTCGCCGGCATGGCAGTAGACCGGCGTCCCGTGGCGCTTGGCGAACCAGATCGCGGTTCCGAAATGGTCGATGTGGGCGTGGGTCAGCAGGATCGCGGTCACGTCGCCGGGCCGGTGACCGACCTCGCGCAACGACGTCAGAACATCGTCACGACTGCCCGGAAAGCCGGCGTCGATGAGCATGATGCCCTTCTCGTCGGTGACCAGAGTCCAGTTGACCAGCGGCGTCCGGGCGAGGTGGACGCGGTCGGTGACGGTGGTCAGCACCGGGGCCATGTCAGAAGTTTAGGCAGCGTTGGAGTAGAAACGAGGGCGTGGCTGAACTGAGACTGGGATACAAGGCGTCGGCGGAGCAGTTCGGTCCGCGTGAGTTGGTCGAGCTCGGTGTTCTCGCCGAGTCGCACGGCATGGACAGCGCCACCGTCAGCGATCACTTCCAGCCGTGGCGGCACGAGGGCGGGCATGCCCCGTTCGCGTTGTCCTGGATGACCGCTGTCGGGGAGCGCACGAAACGGATCACCCTGGGCACCTCCGTGCTCACCCCCACCTTCCGCTACAACCCCGCGGTGATCGCCCAGGCCTTCGCCACGATGGGCTGCCTGTACCCGGGTCGGGTGTTCCTCGGCGTCGGCACGGGCGAGGCGCTCAACGAGATCGCCACCGGCTTCACCGGCGAGTGGCCGGAGTTCAAGGAACGCTTCGCCCGGTTGCGCGAGTCGGTGCGGCTGATGCGGGAACTCTGGCGCGGCGGCCGGGTTGACTTCGACGGCGAGTACTACCACCTCAAGGGCGCCTGTCTCTACGACGTTCCCGAGGGTGGGGTGCCGGTGTATGTCGCCGCCGGCGGCCCGGCGGTGGCCAAATACGCCGGTCGGGCCGGTGACGGGTTCATCTGCACCTCCGGCAAGGGCGAGGAGCTCTACACCGAGAAGCTGATTCCCGCCGTCCGCGAGGGTGCTGCCGCCGCCGAACGCGATGCCGATGCGATCGACAAGATGATCGAGATCAAGATCTCCTATGACACCGACCCCGAAGCCGCGCTGAACAATTGCCGGTTCTGGGCGCCGCTGTCGCTGACCCCCGAGCAGAAACACAGCGTCTCGGATCCGATGGAGATGGAGCGGCTGGCCGACGAGCTGCCGATCGAGCAGGTCGCCCGTCGCTGGATCGTCAGCTCCGACCCCGACGAGGCGGTCGAGAAGGTCGCCGCATACCTGGGCTACGGACTCAACCATCTGGTGTTTCACGCCCCGGGCCACGACCAGCGCCGGTTCCTGGAACTCTTCGAGCGCGATCTTTTGCCCCGGCTGCGGAAACTGGGCTGACGCGGCGTCCGATGAGGGATGCTGTCGTCGTGACGAGTGGTCCCGCCATGACAGGTCCGACCGCGATCTACGTCGCCTCCCCGGAAGGCGAGACCGGGAAGTCGACGGTCGCTCTGGGCCTCGTCGCCCGCCTGTCCGCCCTGGTGCCCAAGGTCGGGGTCTTCCGGCCCATCACCCGTCGTGAGGACCGCGACTACATCCTGGAACTACTGATGGCGCAGAGCGACGCGGGCCTGACCTACGAGGACTGTGTCGGGGTCACCTACCAGCGCCTGCACGAGGACACCGAGGGGGCGATCGCCGACATCGTGGATCGCTACCACGCGGTCGCGGACCGTTGCGATGCCGTGGTGATCGTCGGTTCGGACTACACCGATGTCGCGACCCCGACCGAGCTGAGCGTCAACGCCCGCATCGCGGTCAACCTCGGCGCCCCGGTGGTGCTGTCGGTGCGCGGCTTTGACCGCACTCCCGAGGAGATCGCGCAGACCATCGAGTTGTCGATGGCCGAACTGGCCGCCCAGCACGCCCACACCGCCGCCGTGGTGGCCAACCGATGCCGCCCCGACCAGTTGGATGCGGTCGCCGAGTCGTGCAAGCACCTGGGCGCGCCGGTGTATGTGATCCCCGAGGAGCCCTTGCTGGTGGCGCCGACCGTCGGGGAGCTCCAGACCGCGGTCGACGGCGTCCTGGTGCATGGCGATCCGGCCCTACTGGGCCGGGAAGTCCTGCACGTCATGGTGGCCGGCATGACGGCCGAACACTTCCTGGAGCGCCTGCGCGAGGGGGCGGCGGTGATCACCCCCGGCGACCGGTCCGACGTCGTGCTCGCGGTGGCCAGCGCGCATGCCGCCGAGGGGTTTCCGTCCGTCTCGGCCCTGATCCTCAACGGCGGGCTTCCGTTGCACCGCGAGATCGCCCGGCTGGTCACCGGGTTGAGCCTGCGCGTGCCGATCATCGCCACCGAACTCGGGACGTTCGCCACCGCCGGCGCGGTGGCCAACACGCGCGGTCGGGTGACGACGAGTTCGGAGCGCAAGATCGATACCGCACTGCACCTGATGGACCGCCACGTCGACATCGGTGATCTGCTGCAGCGGCTGGCCATCCCGATTCCCACGGTCACCACACCGCAGATGTTCGCCTTTCAGCTCATGGAGCGGGCGAGGTCGGACCGGAAGCGCATCGTCCTTCCCGAGGGAGACGACGACCGGATTCTGCAGGCTGCCGGCCGCTTGCTGCGGCGCGGTATCGCCCACCTGACGATCCTCGGTGACGAAGGTCAGGTGCGTTCCCGCGCAGCCGAACTCGGCGTCGACCTGTCCGCAGCGACCGTGATCAACCCTCGCACCAGCGAGTTGTGCGAGCAGTTCGCCGAGCAGTACGCCGAACTGCGGAAGAAGAAGGGGGTGACCGTCGAACAGGCCCGCGAGATCATCCACGACGTCTCCTACTTCGGGACGATGTTGGTGCACAACGACATCGTGGACGGCATGGTGTCCGGTGCGGCGCACACCACCGCCCACACCGTGCGCCCGGCGTTCGAGATCATCAAGACCCAGCCCGGGGTGTCGACGGTGTCGAGCATCTTCCTGATGTGTCTGTCCGACCGGGTGCTCGCCTACGGGGACTGCGCCATCGTCCCGGACCCGACGGCCGCCGAACTCGCCGATATCGCCATCAGCTCGGCGCGCACCGCCGCCCAGTTCGGGATCGATCCGAGGGTGGCCATGCTGTCGTACTCCACCGGTGAGTCCGGTACCGGCGCGGGGGTCGACAAGGTCAGGGCGGCAACCGAACTCGTTCGGGAGCGCGAGCCAAGTCTGCTGGTCGAGGGGCCCATTCAATACGACGCAGCGGTAGATCCGACCGTCGCGGCAACCAAGATGCCGGACTCCGACGTGGCCGGCCGGGCGACCGTGTTGATCTTTCCCGACCTCAACACCGGTAACAACACCTACAAGGCGGTCCAGCGCAGCGCCGGGGCGATCGCCATCGGGCCGGTCTTGCAGGGCCTCAACCCGCCGGTCAACGCCCTGTCGCGCGGGGCGCTCGTCGAGGACATCGTCTACACCGTCGCCATCACCGCGATCCAGGCCCAGGGGTCCTGATGGCGGACACCGTGCTCGTCCTCAACTCCGGATCCTCCTCGCTCAAATACTCACTTGTGCAACCCGATACCGGCGTGGCTTTGGTGGAGGGCATCGTCGAGCGGATCGGCGAGGTCGGCGGTGTCGCCGACCACGAGGCGGCACTGCGTTCGGCCTTCGACGTGATCGCCGCCGAAGGAAAGGCCCTCGCCGATCTCGGCCTGGTGGCCGTCGGGCATCGGGTGGTGCACGGCGGGCCGAACCTCTATCGGCCTACGATCGTCGACGACCACCTGATCGAGGAGTTGCGCGACCTGGCCCCGCTGGCGCCGTTGCACAATCCGCCGGCAGTGCTGGGCATCGACGTGGCCCGCAGGGTGCTGCCGGATCTTCCGCATGTCGCGGTGTTCGACACCGCGTTCTTCCACGACCTGCCGGCCGCCGCGGCCACCTATGCGATCGACCGCGACGTCGCGGCAAAGTGGCGCATTCGCCGCTACGGGTTCCACGGCACATCGCATCAGTTCGTCAGCAGTGCCGCAGCCGAATTCCTCGGCGCACCCATCGAATCGTTGAACCAGATCGTCCTGCACCTGGGGAACGGCGCCTCGGCGTCGGCGATCGCGGCCGGCCGGCCGGTCGATACCACCAGGGGTCTGACCCCGCTGGAGGGGCTGGTGATGGGAACCCGCTCCGGTGACATCGACCCCGGCATCATCGGCTACCTGTGGCGCACCGCGGGTATGGACGTCGGGGACATCGAGACGATGCTGAACCGGCACTCCGGGATGCTGGGTCTGACGGGGGAGATCGACTTCCGGGTGGTGCACCGGCGCATCGCGGACGGCGACGCCGACGCCCGGCTCGGCTACGAGGTGTACATCCACCGCCTGCGCAAGTACATCGGGGCTTACCTGGCGCTACTCGGTCGCGTCGACGTCATCTCCTTCACCGCCGGGGTCGGGGAGAACGACGCCGCCGTGCGCCGCGACGCCCTGACCGGACTGGGCCGCCTCGGCGTCGGACTCGACGAGGACCTCAACGCCGCTCCGGTCCTCGGCGCCCGCCGGATCTCGGCCGAGGCTTCGCCCACCACGGTGCTGGTGATCCCCACCGACGAGGAACTGGCCATCGCCCGGGCCTGCATGACAGTCCTGCCCTGACCCACCCTCGCGTCCCCACCCTCCCGCGAGCAGACACAAAGTACCCACGACACGCCGCAACTGGAGGTATTTCGTGTCTGCTCGCGGGTCGTGGTGACGGTCAGAACGTGGTGAGCGGACGAACCTGGTTGGCCAGATCGACCAGCGCATAGCGATGGGCCCGGGCGGTTGCCACCCTGGCCAGGCTGCGCAGGGAGGCCTCCACGCCGAGGCGCAGACCGTGATCGGTGAACGGAAACCCCAGAATCGGCGCGGGATCGGCGCGGTTTGCCGCTATCCAGTCCATTGCGGTGCCGAGAACCAGCGCGCGGATCTGCAGGACCCGGGGCTCGGTGCCTGGCAGGGCCTCGACCCGGCGGGCGGCGTCGCGGATCTGTTCCTCGGTCAGCTCATGGGCCGACCGCCCGGACAACAACGTCACCGCGCTGGTGAGTCTCGCGGTCGTGGAATGCCGTGAGCCCACTGGAACTTCGTCCAGCGTCGTCACCGCGCCCTCGCGGTCACCGCTGACCGACTGCGCGCGCGCCAGGCCGAAACCCGAGGAGATGATGTTGTTGTCGGTGTGCCAGACCGCCGCGTAGAACGGCCCTTCCTCGGACGTCCCCGCCAGTTCGGCGGTCGCTGCCAATGCGAGTTTGGGGGCGAGTTCGCCGGGGAAGGTGTCGAGAATCTCAGTGAAATGCTTTGTCGCCGAATGGTAGTCGCCGGTCAACAACTCGGAGACCGCCTTGAACCACACCAGCCGCCAGCGCCAGCCCACCCGGTCGGCTAGGGCCTCGAGCTTGCGACTCGCCTTGGCCACGTCCCCGAGGTCGAGCAGCGCACGCACCTCCATCAGCGGCAATTCCACCGAGTCGGCAAGGTCGACGCCGTCGGATTCCAGGCTGTCATGTCGGGCTGCCCGCAGCGAGTCGAGGGTCTGCACCGGCTGGGAGAGCACCGTCGCCGAGAGCACCGTTGCTGCGATATCTGTCGGGTCCACCAGCGGAACCGGCAGCGCGGTCACGATCTCCGGCGCCGTGAGCTTCGTGGCGTGTACCAGGCCGTCGAGATAGACGTCGGTATGGGCCACCAGCAGCTCCACGCCGAAGGTCGAACGAGTTCTGGTGAACGCGGTGGAAAGACCGGGCCGGGGCGTGCCGGTGTCGGCCGCCACCACCTCGCGCAGCACCCCGAGAAGTTGCGCGGACATCTCGTCGGCGCTGGCGAAACGTCGCCGCGGATCCGGGTCGGTGGCGCGGCGCAGCAGCCGGCCGAAGGAGTCATAGGTGGCCAGTACCGCGTCACCCTCGGGTAGGCCGTCGACGTAACGGCCGTTTCGGGTCCGCAGGTTCAGCGTCAGGGCGGCCAATGTGCGCCCGACGGTGTAGATATCGGTCTCGACGGTCGGTCCCGTGCGGACGATCTCGGGGGCCTGGTAGCCTGGGGTCCCGTAGAGGTACCCGAACGAGTTGATCCGGGAGACCGCACCGAGGTCGATCAACTTGAGCTGCTCCTCGGTCACCATGATGTTTTCCGGCTTGAGGTCGTTGTAGCACAACGCAATCGAGTGCAGATAGCTCAGCGCCGGCAGAATCTCGAGCATGTAGGCGATCGCCTCGGCAACAGGTAGCTTCTCCCCGCGAGCCGGTTTGAGCGACTTTCCGCCGACGTACTCCATCACGATGTAGCCGACCGGTTCCCCCCGCGCATCCGGGTGTTCGACGAAGTTGAAGATCTTCACGATCGAGGGGTGGGCCACCTCGGCGAGGAACTGTCGCTCAGCCATCGCGATGGCCTGGGCTTCGGCGTCACCGGAATGCACCAGACCCTTGAGGACGACGGGGCGCTCGTTGACGTTGTGGTCGACGGCCAGATAGACCCAGCCGAGTCCGCCATGCGCGACGCAGCCCTTGATCTCGTACTGGTCGGCGACCATGTCGCCCGGATTCAATTGGGGCAGGAAGGAGAAGACGCTGCCGCAGTGCGGGCAGGAGCCCTCTGACTCGCCGGCTCGCTCGGCGGTCGAGCGGCCGACCGGGCGCCCGCAATTCCAGCAGAACCGTTTGGACTCGGCGACCACCGGGTCGACCATCAGAGCTGACAGCGGGTCGATCTCGGGCACCCGCGGAATCTCGACCAGACCGCCGCCGAGACGGCGGGTGATCGCCGGCGCACGGGCTGCGGTGGCGGCGTGCTCCTCCACCTCGATCGGCTCACTGGAGGCCGCGTTCACCTCGTCGTCGTCGAAGTGCGGCCGGAATACGGCTTGTGTCGACATCGGGCGCAGGGTCGACACCGAGTCCATCCCCAGATCGGCAAGGCTGGCCGGCTGAGTTCCGACCTCCGGTTCGTGGGCTTCGGCGGTGTTCATCAGTCCACATACCTCGCGGCCGGGGGCGAGGGCGCGGGGCCGAGCACGGTCAGCCACTGCCGGTAGAGCGTGTCCCAGGTTCCGTCGTTGCGAATCCGCTCCAGGGTCCCGTTGACGAACCGGACCAGCCCGGTGTTGGCCAGGTTGATCCCGATCCCATACGGCGACTCGGACAAATTGGGTCCGACGATATGCAGGTAGGGGTCCTGGGCCACCAGTCCGGCCAGGATCGCGTCATCGGTGCTGACCGCGTCGACCTCGCGCTGTTGCAGTGCGACCAGACAATCGGCCCAGGTCACCACGCTCACGATGGTGGGCGGCGGTTCGATCTCCTGGACCCGTCGGAGCGACGTGGTGCCTTGCGCAATACACACTCGCTTTCCGGACAGGTCGTCAGGCCCTGCGATCTCGGACGCCCGCGGGGCCAGAATACGTTGGAACGCCATCAAATAGGCGGTGGAGAAGTTCACCATCTCTCGCCGCTCGCAGGTGATGGTCATGGTCCTGACGACGATGTCGACGGTGTTGTTCTGCAGGGCGGCGATGCGGTCCGCCGAGGACAGGATGCGATACTCCACGGCTGCCGGCGACCCGAAGATGTCGCGGGCCACCTCGCCGGCGATATCCACGTCGAAGCCGGCGACCTGGCCGGTGATCGGGTCGCGGAAGGACAGCAGGTTGCTGCCCACGTCCAGGCCGACCAGCAGGCGGCCCCGATCCCGGATCGTCGCCACCGCGGCGTCGGCCTCGGCCTGGGTGGCAAACGGCCGCAGACTGGCGGTGCGGTCGCAGTCCTCGGGATCCTGCTCCGTGGGCTTCGATTCCTCGGGCGCCAGTGTCTGCATCCCGGCGGGCGTGGGCGGCGCCAGTGTCGGGGCCGGGGGCGACGGTGGGTCGGTGGGCTCGCCACAGGCCGCGAGCGCCCCCGCCAAGGCCAGCGCTGCGATCAGCGACCTCGCCCGCGCACTCCGCGTCATCGTCTGCCTCGTCACCGGTACTCACTCATCCGCGGCCACAGGCCCAGGGCCACCGCCAGGGCGGCTCCCACCGACAGCACCGCCCCTCCGACGGTCGTGCCGGACAGCACCCGTCGGGCCGAGATGATGTCGTACCGCAATTGCTTACGGCTGTCCTGAATCCCCTGCGACAGTGCGTCATTGAGCTTGTCGAAGGCCGGAGTGGAATCATCCTCGCCGGTGCCCAGCGCCACCTGGGTGGCGGCCTGGTAGTTGCCGACCGTGATGTAGGCGTTGATTCTCTCGTCGGCCTGCCGCCACTTCTCCAGGAGTTGGTCGGCCTGCGCCAGCCCGCTGGTGTCGACGCTGCCCTTGCGTGCCAGGTAGGTGCTCAACTGCTGCTTCATCGTCTCGACGCGCTGGTAGTAGGAGCGCTTGCGGACATCCTCGTCGCCGCGCCGGATCAGGGACAGCGTCTCGTCGGCGCGGGCCTGCTGGGCGGTGATGGCCAGGTTGGTCACCGTGCGCAGCGAGTCCGCCGCGGTGTTCTTGGCGGCCCGGCTGCCCGCGGTGGAGATGACCAGGGCGGTGCCGACCCAGACGATCATCACCGCGATGGCGAGTCCGCCGACCACCAGCCCGATGTTCACCCGCCGGTTGGTCCGCCGTGCCAGCCAGCGATGAGCGAAGACGCCGAAGGCCAGCGTCGCGGTCACCACGATGATGACCGGCGCGGGAATTGTCGCCGACGCGGTGGTCTCGGTGTCCACGCGGGCCGATGTCGCCTCGTAGAGGCGCTGTGCGTCGGGCAGGATCTTGTCCTGCATCAGGGCGGACGCCTCGGAGAGGTAGGACGAACCGACCGGATTGCCCATCCGATTATTGGTCCGGGCGGTCTCGATCAGCCCCGTGTAGACAGCGAGGTGCGCATTGATCCGGCCGAGCAGTTCCACCACCGGCGGGTCGGTCAAGCCGCTGGAGGATCGGGTGACCGCAACCGCGGCCTCGGTGATGGCCTGCTCGTAACGTTGCCGCACCGCTTGCGGTTCGGCCCCCGCGATGAAGGCGGTGGCGGCGGCGGCGTCGGCGATCGACAGGGTGGTGTAGAGCTGTCCGGCGGCGAAGGCCAGCGGCTCGGTGTGGTCGAGGACCGTGCTCAGCTGGTTCTGGCGTTCGTTGATCGTGGTCGAGATCGCAAACGCGCTCAGGATGCCGAGTGCGGCCAGGATGACGCCGATGGCCAGGATGCGTCCGGGAGTGGTGTTGACGAACCACCACCGTGGGTGAGCGGGCTCGGTCGGCGTCCGTTGTGCCAACGGCTCAGTCGACGGATGCGCCAGCTCCACGGTCACCTCGGCGGACCTCGCTCCCTTCAGCCTGCTCTCATCGCGCTATAAGCAAAGTCTAAGAGCAGTCGTCCCGGAATGGCGCGGCATCGTCACCGTACGACGTCCGCGTGGCGCACCTATCCTGGTGTCGTGCGAGGTGACGGCGACGGTTGGGTGGTGTCCGACGCCGGAACTCATCACTGGGGCCGGTTCGGTGCGGCCGGGTTGTTGGTCCGGGCGCCGCGGGCCGACGGCAGTCCGGCGGTGCTTCTCCAGCACCGCGCTCCCTGGAGTCATCAGGGCGGAACCTGGGGATTGCCGGGCGGCGCCCTCGACAGCCACGAGGAACCCGAGGACGCCGCACTGCGCGAGGCCGAGGAGGAGGCCGGCCTGCACCGGGTGCACCTTCGGGTGCGGGCCCGGGTGAAGACCGCCGAGATCGTCGGGCCCGGCGGCGTCTACTGGCGCTACACCACCGTGGTCGCCGACGCGCCCGGACTGCTCGACACCGTGCTCAACCCGGAGAGTTCCGAGTTGCGCTGGGTTGCCGAGGACGAGGTCGCCGGGCTGCCGCTGCACCCGGGCTTCGCGGCGAGTTGGGACCGGCTGCGGATCAGCGAGGCGGTGCCGCCGCACTCCTGCGGTCTGGACCTGCCGCACACCCTGGAGGTCACCGAGATCGGGTTCGCCTGGTGCACGGCCGCGATCAGCCGGGGCGCAGGGCGGCGCTGATCCGCGCGGCCGCCGCGCCGGGATCGGCCGCCTCGGTGATCGCCCGGACCACGACGACCCGGTGGGCCCCGGCGTCGAGCACCGCTCCGAGCCGGCCTTCGTCGACGCCTCCGACGGCGAACCACGGCTTGTCCGGTCCCATCGAGGCAACCGCCCGAACCAGGTCGAGCCCCGGTGCCGGTCGGCCCGGCTTGATGGGGGTGGGCCAGCACGGCCCGACGCAGAAGTAGTCCACGTCCTCCATCAGAGCCCGGGCCGCCTCGCCGGTCTCGTGGGCGGACCGCCCGATGAGGGTCGCCGGGCCGAGGATCCCGCGGGCGATGTCCAACGGCAGGTCGTCCTGACCGAGGTGCAGAACGTCGGAGCCGGCGGCCAGGGCGATATCGGCGCGGTCGTTGACCGCGACCAGCGCGCCGTGGCGCCTGGCGGCATCGGTCAGGATCTGCAGGGCGGCGAGTTCCCCGCGGGCCGCCAGCGGACCGAACCGGTGCTCGCCCGCCGAGCCTTTGTCCCGGAGCTGGATGATGTCCACCCCGCCGGCCAGCACGGCATCGGCGAACTCGGCCAGGTCTCCCCGTTCACGACGGGCGTCGGTGCACAGGTAGAGCCGGGCATCCTGAAGTCGTGATCGGGGGTCCTGCACACCGCGAACCTAGCCGTTGGCCGTCGGGATCCGGAATCGGGGCGGCCGGCGGGCGCGAGCGGGCGGCGATCGGGCGCCGAGGTCCCCACCGGAGCCGAGCGTCTAACCTGGGCTCGGTGAAGGGCATATCGCGGCGGGCGTGGGTCGTTGTTCCGGTCGTGGTGGTGTTGGCGGCGGGCCCCGCCTGCAGCAGGCCGGCCGAGACCGCCGCGCCGGTGATGGAGAACAAGGCCGCCCGGGAGTTCGCCTCGGACCTGCGCGGCCGGCTGACGGTGGACGCGATGATGGGGCATCTCGCCGCATTGCAACAGATCGCCGACGCCCACGACGGCACCCGCGCGGTCGGCACTCCCGGATACGACGCCAGCGTCGACTACGTCGCCGATGTTCTGCGCGACAACGGTTTCGATGTGCAGACCCCGGAGTTCCAGACGCGCGTCTTCGAGGCCGGCGACGCGATTCTCACCGTTTCCGGCGCCGCGGTCGCGGCGAACCCGCTCAACTTCAGCGCCGGCACCCCCGGTCTGAGCGGTCCACTTGTCCCCGCCCCGGCCGACGACACCCCCGGCTGCGCTCCGGATGACTATGCCGGCGTGGCCCTCGAGGGGGCGGTGGTGCTGGTCGACCGCGGAAGCTGCCCGTTCCAGCAGAAACAGTCCATCGCGGCCAAACTCGGCGCGGTGGCGATGGTCGTCGCCAACAACGTCGACGAGGAGAAGATGGGCGGCACCCTGGGCGAGGACGCCGAGGTCACGATTCCCGTCGTCAGTGTCAGCAAGGCCGACGGAGCCAGACTGCGGGCCGCCCCGGGTCCGGTCACCTTGAAACTCGACGCGAAGACCTCCACCATCTCGGCGCGCAACGTCCTGGCCCAGACCTCGACCGGATCGGCCCGCAACGTGGTGATGGTCGGCGGGCATCTCGACAGCGTGCGCGAAGGGCCGGGGATCAACGACAACGGATCCGGCGTCGCCGCCGTCCTCGAGACCGCGATCAGGCTCGGCCACGCGCCGCCGGTCAACCATGCGGTGCGATTCGCATTCTGGGGGGCCGAGGAGATCGGCATCGTCGGCTCGCGCAAGTACATCGAGTCGCTCGACGTCGAGGGTCTCAAGGACATCGCCCTCTACCTGAACTTCGACATGATCGGCTCGCCCAATCCGGGCTACTTCACCTATGACGGCAACCAGTCGACCGCCGTGGGCCGCGGCGAGAGTCCGCCCCGGGTACCGGAGGGTTCGGCGGGTATCGAGCGGACGTTCGTGGACTATCTGGAGTCGGCCGGCAAGACCGCCGAGGACACCTCCTTCGACGGCCGGTCGGACTACGACGGGTTCACCATGGCCGGCATCCCCGCCGGCGGCCTGTTCTCCGGTGCCGAGGAGGACAAGAGTCCCGCGCAGGCCGATCTGTGGGGTGGGACCGCCAACGAACCGTTCGACCCGAATTACCACAAGGACACCGACACCCTCGATCGGGTCGACCGGGTGGCCCTGGACATCAACGGCGGCGGAGTGGCGTACGCGGTGGGCTTCTACGCCCAGGACCTCGGCGGGCGCAACGGCATGCCGGCCCGGGAGGACCGCACCCGCCACGAGCTTTCCGGGGGCTGAGAGCCCCTAGCGCGACCGGCCGAGAACGTAGCTGCCCGCGCCGACGGCCACTACCGCGGCGCCGGCCAGCACCGACCCCGTCGGCAGAAACGCCGCCAGGATCAGACACCCGGCCAGCCCGACGGCCGGAACGGCCCGGCCGCGGAGGGACTCGTCGAGGGTCCAGGCCGAGGCGTTGGCGACCGCGTAGTACACCAGCACCGCGAAGGAGGAGAAGCCGATCGCCGCGCGGACGTCGGCGACGGCGGCCACCGTCGCGACCACCAGGCCGACCGCGACCTCGGCATGATGCGGCACCTGGTAGCGCGGGTGCACCGCCGCCAGCACGGCCGGCAAGTGCCCGTCGCGGGCCATGGCCAGCCCGGTGCGCGAGACCCCGAGGATCAGCGACAGCAACGAACCCAGCGCCGCGACCGCGGCGCCGATGCGGACGATCGGCTCGAACGACGGGTACCCGGCGGCCCGGACCGCGTCGGCGAGAGGCGCTGTCGCGGTAGGCAGTTCGGGGCCCAGGATCGCCATCAGGGCGATCGCCAGCATCGCGTAGACGGCCAGGGTGATACCGAGGGAAAGTCTGATCGCGCGGGGAATGGTGTGTGCCGGGTCGCGCACCTCCTCGCCGAGAGTGGCGATGCGCGCATATCCGGCGAAGGCGAAGAACAACAGCCCGGCCGCCTGGAGCATGCCGCCGGCGCTGCCGCCGAACAACGTGACCCGATCGGGGTCGGCACGGCCGCTCAGCGCCACCGTCGCCACCACGCCGGTGAGCACCGCGAGCACGACGGCGACGATGATCCGGGTCAGCTGTGCGGACTTCTGGAGTCCGCGGTAGTTCACCGCGGTCAACCCCACCACCGCCGCGATGGCGACGGCGTGGGCATGCTCCGGCCAGGCGTACAGGCCGACGGTCAGCGCCATCGCCGCGCAGGATGCCATCTTGCCGACGACGAAACTCCAGCCCGCGAGGTAGCCCCAGAACGCGCCGAGGCGTTCGCGGCCGTAGACGTAGGTGCCGCCGGACACCGGGTACAGCGCGGCCAGGCGTGCCGAGGAGGCGGCGTTGCAGTAGGCCACCGCGGCGGCGATCGCCAGGGCGGTCAGCAGTCCGGAACCCGCCGCGGCGGCGGCGGGGGCGAAGACCACGAACACCCCGGCGCCGATCATCGAGCCGAGTCCGATCAGCACGGCGTCCGCGGTGCCGAGGCGCCGCCGCAGGCTCACCTCATCGGCGGCTGCGCACCGCGCTGACGATCAGGTATCCCAGGTAACCGACCACCCCGGCGAGGGCGAACTTGCGGGTCTGCGGTGCGACCAGTCCGACTCCGAGGGCGGTCTCGATGGTTCCGTTGGTGTAGATATGCCGACGGGTGTTGTTCGGGAACGCCGGTGCGGTGATCGCCTCGAAGAGTTGCGGTTTGGCGAAATGGGCGAGGCCGGTGGCGGCCAGTGCGGCGCCCGCGACGGGGATGCGTGACATGGGTGTCCTCTTCTCAGGTGAAGCTGTAGTCGGTCAGTGGGAAATCGGTGGCCTGCCGGATCGCGGCCCGTGCGGTCATCGGTCGCAGCAGGGTC
>SXGQ01558360.1_pt1 | contig 21069 bp, 19 predicted proteins | sample 3178371 | NCBI WGS metagenome assembly SXGQ01 (sample SAMN11356859, study PRJNA531348) | freshwater metagenome | isolation source: freshwater sample F1-20 | place: China: Fuxian Lake, Yuxi | collected 2017-12-25 | reverse complement strand
TCGCTGTCCATGGGCTCGGCCGGACACACGGCATCGGCATCTTGCATGAGTTCGTGGTACCAGTGATCACGACCAGCGGTCATCGACACGTCGTTGCCGCCTCGCTTCACCACCACCACGTGCTCGATGGAGGGCGTGTTGGCGAGCGCTTCGTCGGCGGCCGGCTTGAGCGGGAACACTTCGCCGCGTCGGTAACCACCATCGGCCGTGATGAGCACCTTGGCCGCGGCGTCATTGATGCGATCGGCCAGGGCCTGCGACGAGAAACCTCCGAACACCACGCTGTGGGCCGCGCCGATACGCGCGCAGGCGAGCATGGCCACCACCGCTTCGGGGATCATCGGCAGGTAGATGTTGATTCGATCGCCCTTGGCGACTCCGAGTTTCTTCAGCACGTTGGCGAATTGCTGCACCTCGGCCAAGAGCTGCGAGTAGGTGATGGTTCGCGTGTCGCCCGGTTCACCTTCCCAGTGAATGGCGATCTTGTCGCCACGACCGGCGAGTACGTGGCGGTCGAGGCAGTTGTACGAGACGTTGAGCTTTCCGCCCACGAACCATTTGGCGAAGGGCAGGTTCCATTCGCAGATCGTGTTCCAGTCCTGGTCCCAGTGGAGCAGTTCGGCGGCCTGTCGCGCCCAGAAACCCTCGTCGTCGTGATGCGCCTCGTCGTAGAGGAATGTTCCGGCGGCGAGAGAGTTCTTCTGGAAATCGGCCGGCGGCGGGAACTTGCGGTTCTCGAGGAGAAGGTCGTCGATGTTGTTCTCGTTGCTCATGAATCCCCCGGCGGACGAGTGCGGTACCCGCGACTTTACGCCGTCAGCGGCGACCGGCTCCGAGCCCGGGAACTTCGGGGACGATTGTCCGCACCGAGATCACGATGCCCACTCGAGGACGGTGAACGCTCCGAGTCCGTCGGGGTCGAGTAGAGCTTCGGCCTCGCTGATCCGGCTGCGCATCTTCATGGCCGACAGACCCGGACGCGCCGCCTCGGCCTCCCAGATCCGACGACCTTGGGCCACGAGTTCGTCGATCCCCCACCGCTGCAGGAACTGCGCCTGTGAACGCACGGCTGCGGCCGGCCCGGCGATGCGCTCGATCTGGTCGATGCACACGTCGGTGGTGATGTCCTGTCGACCGATGTCACGCAGGTAGTGCGCACCTCGTTCGTGCACCTTGTACGTGCGCAACCAATCGCGCCACGGGCGACTGGCGAGAACCTCCGTGCGCGCAACGGCGTAGTCGAACACCACCAATCTTCCGCGGAGACGACCGACGATCTCGGCGACGAACTCTCCGGCTCGGGTCTGGATCGGCAGACGCGCTCCGTGCGGTGCCGACCCGGGTGGATCGATCGGCAGATCGTCTTCGATGGGGCGCAGTACTTCGGCCACCGCGTCGCCGTCGGTCGCGACCCACGCCTCGCGCCAGCCACCGTCGTTCACGAGAAGTCGAAACGGCAGATTGTCGAGAAGTTCGTTGGCGATCACGACCCCGGTGAGTTCACCGTCCGGGAGTGTGGCCAGTGAAGTCACCGACTCGGGATGATCGGCCCGTTGTCGTGCCGATACCTCCACGGCCACGTAGCGCGACGGATCACCGACGAGGCAGGCCGGTTCGGCAGCCACGAAAGATCGAGCGAGAGTTCCCGGCCCGGCGCCGATCTCGAACACACGGAAGTCGTCGGGTCGGCCGGCGTCGACCCACCACGCGTCGACCGCGCGCGCCACGACCGTGCCGAAGAGCGGCCCGACTTCGGGTGCGGTGATGAAGTCACCACGCCGTCCGGCGCGTCCGGCACCCGATGTGTAGAAACCGGACGCGCCGTACAGCGCGTCGTTCATGAACTCGTCGAAACGAACGAGATGGGATCCGGTCATGGGCGGATCCGGTCCGGCTCAGCGACCGAAGGCACCCACGAGATCGCTCAGGTCGCCGAAGCGCATGACCGTTCCCGGCAGCACACCGAGCACCAAGGTGGCGACACCGGTGATCGCGAGCGCCGCCGTGAGGGATCCGGGGGTGCGCACTGACGTGGTCTCACCGTGCGGAGTGGGCTTCATCCAGACTTCGCGCATGACACTGCCGTAGTACCCGAATGCGACGACCGAGTTCACTGCGCCGATCACGGCGATGGCGTACGCCCAACCGTTACCGGCTTCGAGCACCGCGCGGAACGCGCCGAACTTGGCGATCCAGCCACCGAGCGGCGGAATGCCGGCGAGTGACGCGAGGAAGATCGTCATGAGCACACCGAGTCCGGGGGCATAGGAGAACAGGCCACCGAAGCTGCTGATCTCACCACTACGCGTGTTGCGCGACGCCGCGATGACCACGGCGAACATGCCGAGGTTCATGGCCGCGTACACGATGAGGTACACCACGACCGCGCGCAGTGCGGGCTCGGCGGCGTCACCCACACCGGCCACGGCGAGCGGCATCAGGATGAACCCGCCCTGGCTGATCGACGAGTAGGCCAGCATGCGGACGATGTTCGACTGACGCAGAGCCAAGAGGTTGCCGACCGTCATCGTGAGTGCCGAAAGAACCCACAGGAAGGGTTGCCAGACGTCCTTGGCTTCGGGGACACCGACGTAGAGGATCGTCACCAGCGCCACGAAGCCAGCCGCCTTGCTTGCAACCGACAAGAACGCGGTGATCGGAGTGGGTGCACCTTCGTAGGTGTCGGGGGCCCAGGTGTGGAAGGGAACCGCCGAGACCTTGAAGGCGAATCCGACGATCACGAACACCACGGCGAGGACTTCGACTCCACCGAACTCACCCTTACCCGTGAGCTGGGCACCGATGTCGGAGAGCAGAGTGCTGCCGGTGACGCCGTAGAGAAGGCTCATGCCGTACAGCATCACCGCGGAGGCGAACACGCCGAGGAGGTAGTACTTCACGCCCGCCTCGTTGCTCTTGCGGTCGCGCTTGCGCCATGCCGCGAGCATGTAAGCCGGGATACTCAGGAATTCGAGCGCCACGAAGATGCTCACGAGGTCGCGGCTGGAAGCCATCATGACCATGCCGGTCACCGAAGTGAGCAACAGCGTGTAGTACTCGCCACGGTGATAGTCACCTTCTTCGACGTGGTTCTGCGACAAGAGCACCACCACGTAGCCGGCGATCAGGAAGAGAGCCTTCAGGGTGAGGGCGAACTCGTCGATCACGTAACGACCACCGAAGAGTGACCGCACGTCGGCGTCGGCCACCGCGAGGGTGACGACGGGAAGCAGTGCCCCGAGCATGACGAAGCCGGTGAGCGAGGCCGTGACCCACCGCTTGGACTCGCTCACGAAGAGGTCGACCAGGATGATCAGACAGATACCGGCGGCGAGCACGATCTCGGGCGCGATGGCGTGGTAGTCGACGGTGGGCGACTGCCACGGCACCTGGGCGAGAATCGACGAGATCACGGATCAGCCTCCGAATGCCTTCAACGCAACCGAGACCGCGGGATCGAAGATCTTGAACATCAACTGCGGGTACACACCGAACACCACGATGGCGATGAGGAACGGAGTCCAGGCGATCCACTCGAAGCGGTTGACATCGTGCAGATCGGAGTGGTGGTCGTCGTGATGATCGCCGTGATGATCTCCATGATGCGAACCGGCGAACTCGGCCTTGGGTTCGCCGAACGACGTGCGCTGGAAGAGCCAGAGCAGATAGGCCGCGGCGAGGACGGTGCCCAGAGCGGCGATGATCATGAACGTACGGAAGGTCTCGACGGGCAGTCCGTCGGCCGGTTCGTAAGCCGACAGGATCGCCGGGAACTCACCCCAGAAACCGGCGAGCCCGGGCAGACCGAGTGAGGCCATCGCGCAGAAGCCGAGGATCCAGCCGAGTCGGGGCATCTGCTTGAGCATGCCGCCGAGTCGCGAGATCTCGAGGGTGTGGTAGCGCTCCTTCACCGAACCGGCGATGAAGAAGAGCATGCCGGTGATCAGACCGTGAGCGACCATGCCGAACAGTGCGGCGTTGAAACCCATCGGGGTCAGCGTGGAGATGCCGAGCATCACGAAACCCATGTGGGCCACCGACGAGAAGGCGATGAGCCGCTTCATGTCGGTCTGGGCCAGACAACCGAGGGCGCCGTAGATGATGCCGATCACGGCGAGGAGACCGATCCAGGGTGCCCACTCCTTGGCTGCCTCGGGCAGGGTCGGGATGGCGATACGTACGAAACCGTACGTTCCTAGCTTCAGCAGGATCGCGGCCAGGATCACCTAACCTTGGGTGGGCGCCTGGGTGTGAGCGTCGGGCAACCACGTGTGGAACGGGAACATCGGGACCTTCACTGCGAAGCCCACGAACATGCCGGCGAAGATCCAGATCTGAGCCGAACGACCGAGGAGTCCGCCGTACTCGGCGAGAAGCGGCATCGAGAACGATGCCTCCACACCCTCGGGCAGGGCACCGCGCACCTTGAAGAACAAGGCGATGAAAGCCACGAGCATCAGTGCCGAACCGAACATCGTGTAAAGGAAGAACTTCAACGACGCGTACTGACGCTGTTCGCCACCCCACACGCCGATCATGAAGTACATCGGGAGCAGCACGACTTCGAAGAACACGAAGAAGAGGATCAGGTCCTGGGCGATGAAAGTGCCCGCCATGCCGGTCTGGAGGATGAGCATCAGGCTCAAGAAGGCCTTCGGGTTGCCCGGCGACGGGATGTGGTTCCACGAATAGATCATCACGAGCACCGTGACGATCATCGACAGGATGTAGAGCGGCAGGCTCATTCCGTCGAGGCCGATCGTGTAGTTGCTCGAGATCACCTTGATCCACTCGGCGTCGGCGAAGAACTGCAGGGTTCCGGCCTGGTCGTAGTCGAATTGGGTGAGCGTGTAGATGCCGACACCCAGAGTGGCGACGGCGGTGAGCAACGCCACGAACTTGTGCGTCTCTTCGTCGGACTTCGGGATGAAAAGCATCACCACCACGCCGACCAGCGGCAGGAATGTGCCGACTGTCAGCAGCCAGTTCTGATCACGGAGTACTTCCACGCCGTCTCTCCTCAGGTGTTGATGATGACGAGTACGAGAGCGCCGATGGCGGCCGCAGCGAACAGCAGCGCTCCGTATTGGTTGACCTTGCCGGACTGGACGGGACGCAAGGCCCCGCCCGTTCCCCGGGCTGCGGCGCCCGAGCCGTTCACCGCGCCGTCGACGACGCGCTGATCGATGTTCCGATACACCCAGCCGGCAGTGCGACGGGAGATCTTGGCGGCACCGTTGACGATGCCGTCGAGGACGTTCTGGTTGAACCAGTAGGCGGCCGCAGCGATCGGGTGAGCGACCGCGCGGACGATGACCTTCTCGTACAAAGCGTCGAGGTAGTACTTGTTCCACAGGAACGTGTATCCACCACGCAGCACTGCGTTACGTGACGTGAGTCCGACGAGTCGACGGTTTCGTCGCGTGTAGTACTGAACGCAGAAGAGCCAACTCGAAACCAGACCGGCGGCCACGATGATCAGCGACAGCGCCGCCTTGCTCCACTTGAACTCGGCGTGGCTCACCGCCGGGAAGTAGCAGGCCTCACCGGCGCCCGGCGCTTCGTAGGAGCATCCCGACTTGGCCTCGCCCTCGGCTTCTTCGGCCGTGACGACCACCGGACTCAGAGCTTCACCAGGACCATGCGCGACGGCCGCCTCGACGGCCACGTACTCCGAACTCGGCTCGACGTACTTCTTGAAACGTTCCCAGTTCGAACCGAACGGTGTTGCGTTGGCCAGACCGGCCACGAGGGCCAGCGACGCGAGGATCATCAGCGGAACTGTGATGAGCTTGGGGCTCTCGTGCGGGCCGTGCGACGCGTGCGAGTCGTGATCGTCGTGCGCGCCGTGGGCACCGTGATCGGCATGCGCATCGTGATCGTCGTGGGCGGCGTGCTCGTCGTGGTGTTCACCGGCCGCCGCACCGCGAGCCTCACCGAAGAAGGTGAGGTAGGTCGCGCGAGTCATGTAGGCGGCGGTCAGGAACGCGCCACTCAGACCGACGATCATGAACGCCTGGTAGCCGTTATGGCCGACGTTGTCGATGATCTCGTCCTTGGAGAAGAAACCAGCCAGCGGGAAGACACCGGCCAGCGCGAGCGTGGAAATGATCCACGTGGTGGCCGTGATCGGCATCTTCTTGGCCAACCCACCCATGTCTTTTTTCATGTCGAACGAGTGGTGCGAGCCGGAGTGGCTCACCGATCCGGCGGCCAGGAACAAACAGGCCTTGAAGAAGGCGTGGGTGAAGATGTGGAACACGGCGGGCAACCACGCGCCGGCGCCGAGACCCATCATCATGTAGCCGAGCTGGGACACCGTGGAGTAGGCCAGCACCTTCTTGATGTCGTGCTGCACGAAGGCGAGCAAGGCCGCGATCACGATCGTGATGCCACCGATGAGCACGATGAAGTTGATGTTGGTGTCACCGATCTTCATGCCCTCCCAGAAGACCGGGTAGAGGCGCGCCACGAGGAACACACCGGCCACGACCATGGTGCTCGAGTGCAACAGCGAACTCACCGGAGTGGGGCCGGCCATGGCGTCGGGCAACCACGTGTGCAACGGGAACTGGCCGCTCTTGCCGATGCACGCGATGAAGAGAGCCACGGCCGCCCACAGCAGCAAGCTCTTGCTCGCCTCACCCGACATCGCCCAGGCCGAGAGTCCACTGATGTTGAACCCGCTGACCCCGAGGTGTTCCTGGGTCCATTGGTTGGCGCCGAAGAACAACGCTCCGGTACCGACGAGGAGTCCCATGTCGCCGACGCGCACCGTGAAGAAGGCTTTGAGCGCCGCGCGGGCGTTGGCCTGGTCTTCCCACCAGTGACCGATCAGCATGAACGAGCACAGGCCCATGATCTCCCAGCCGAGGATCAGTTGGACCATGTTGGGTGCGAGGACCATGCAGAGCATGCCGGCCGAGAACAACGTGAGGGCGGCGAAGAAGTGCGTGTAACGACGGTCGCCACGCAGGTACTCGAGCGAGTAGATCTGCACGAGGGTCGAGATGAACGCGACCACGACCAAGAGAGTCAGCGCGAGTCCGTCGATGTGCTGGCCGATGCCGAACTCGAATCCACCGCTCTGCCACCACGTCCACTCGTGGATGATCGGGCCGACGTACGGCGCCGAGTGGCCTTCGGCGGACTTCACGAGCCCGTGCGCGACTTCGCCCGATGCCCCATCGACACGCTGGATCCATTGGTAGGCCGCGCCGAGGGCGAGGACGAGTGAACTCACCATGGAGAGCACGCCGATTTCGCTTCCCTTCATGGGAAGTCGACGACCGAAGAGAATGATGAGCGCGAAACCGACGGCCGGGATGATGGGGATCACCCAGGCGTGGTCGAGGAACCAACCCACCGAGAGCGCAGATTCGGATGCCAGCATCGATCAGCCCTTCATGTCCGAGAGTTCATCGAGCGAGATGCTCCGGCGGTTGCGGTAGATGAGAAGAACCATGGCCAGACCGACGCCCACTTCGGCCGCGGCGATCGCGATCACGTAGAGCGCGAAGGTGTTGCCGTCGATGGAGTCGAGACGCTGCGAGAAGGCGAGCAGGTTGAGGTTCACCGAGTTGAGGATCAGTTCGATCGACATGAGGACCATGACGGCGTTCTTGCGCGCGAGTACGCCGTACACGCCGATGCAGAACAGGACGGCACCGAGAAGGAGGAACTGGACGGTCAGCACGGGTCAGTCCTTCCTCGCCAGGACGATGGCGCCGATCACGGCCACCAGAAGAACGAACGACAGCGCCCAGAACGGCAAGAGGTAGGGCCCGAAGATGTCGTCGCTCAGGGCCTGCACCGGAACCTGCTGATCGGGGTTGGGCAACTTCTCGTCACCGAAGCCGTCGATGAGAACCCAGGTCATCACTCCGAGCATGAGGAGGGCGACCGGCACCCCGATGGCCCAGTTCTTGTTGTTGAGATCGGCTTCGGCGCCGATCTTGGCGCGGGTGAGCATGGTTCCGAAGAGGAAGAGAACCATCACGGCCCCGACGTACACGAGCACCTGGGTGATGGCCACGAACTCGGCCGACAGCAGTAGGTACTGGGCGGCGGCACCCGACAACACGACCACGAGCCACAGTGCGGCGTGCACCACGTTGTTCACGGTGACGACGCGCAAGGCCCCGACGATCATCAAGAGGGCGATCAGGCCGAAGCCGATGTTCTGCGCCACGAGGAGGTCGGCGGCAAGCATCACTTCTTGCCCTTCTTCTCGGCGCCGGCTTCGAGGGCCGGGGCCTCGGGGACGGTCTCCATCCATTCGCCGAGCTTGGCCTTGTCGTGCAGAAGGTCGGCGATGTGCGGTTCGCTGTACTCGTACTCGGGACTCCAGAAGAGCGCATCGAACGGGCAGACCTCGACGCAGATACCGCAATACATGCAGAGCGCGTAGTCGATGTCGAAGCGATCGAGTTTGTTGACCTGGCGCGGCTTACCACCCGCACGACGGGGCGGGGCGAGTTCCTTGTGACCCTCGATGTAGATGCACCAGTCCGGACACGAACGCGCACAGAGCATGCACGACGTGCAGTTGTCCTCCCGCAGAGCGATCACGCCACGGGCCCGGATGGGCGGCGTCTCCTTTTCGTGCGGGTACTGAACAGTGTTGGAGCCCTTGGTGGTGGTGCGCACCAAGGTGTTCAGGGTGACCCCGAGACCTTTGACGAGACCGGGAAGTTTGGGCATCAGAACGCCACCTTCAGGATGGCCGTCACCATGATGTTGACGAGCGAGACGGGCACGAGGACCTTCCAGGCGAATCGCTGGAGTTGATCCTCACGGAAACGCGGGTAGCTGAAGCGAACCCACATGATCACGAACGAGAGCAGGAGCATCTTGGTGACCATGATCAGCGGACCGACCACGTTCATCCAGTTGTCGACGTCGTCGATACCGCTCCAACCGAACCACGAGAACGGGATGCCCCAGCCACCGAGGAAGAGCACCGATGCGATCAGCGAGAACACGCCGGCGGTGGCGAACTCGGCGATGAAGAAGGTGAGGAATCGGAAACCCGAGTACTCGGTCATGTAACCCGACACGAGTTCGGACTCGGCGATCGGCATGTCGAACGGGGTCTGGGTGAGTTCGGCCTGCACCGCGATCATGAAGATCACGAAGCCGATGATCTGGGTGAGGAGGAACGGATTGCCGAGGCCGTTCCAACCGAAGATCTCGCCCGCGTTCTGGGAAACCACGATCTCCTGCAGATTCATGGTGCCGGCCTGGATGATCACACCGACCACCGCGAGGACCATGGGAAGTTCGTAGGCGATCAGCTGACCGGCGGCGCGGAGCCCGCCGAGCAACGAGTACTTGTTGGCACTCGACCAACCGGCGATGAGGATGCCGAGAACGCTCACCGACGACACGGCGAGCATGTAGAACACGCCGGCTTCGAAGTTGGTGAACCACGCGTCGGGGCCGAACGGCACGACGGCCACGAGAAGGAACGTGCTCGTGAGGACGACGAGCGGCGCGATCTTGAAGATGAAGCGATCGGCCCGCTCGGGAGTGATGTCTTCTTTCTGCAGCCACTTGCCGACTTCGGCGAAGAGCTGGAGAGAACCGTACGGACCGGCTTCCATGGGTCCGAGACGGCTCTGCATGAACGACATCATCTTGAAGAGGAAGACGTACACGATCGTGCCGGCCGGAAGGAGTACGGCCACCACGCCACCCAGAACGCGAAGTAGCGACTGAGCCCAGTACGGGAGATCGGCGGCGAGCAACGCGTTCATCAGCGGTCGATGTCTCCGAGGATGAAGTACAGCGAGGCGAGGATCGTGATGATGTCGGGGACGTACACGCCCTTCAGCACCCACGGAACGATCGAGATGTTGTTGAAACTGGCCGAGCGGATCTTGGTGCGGAACGGACCGAGCTCACCCTTGCTCACGACGTAGTAGCCCATTTCGCCGAGCGGGTTCTCGGTCGACACCCAGGCTTCGCCCTCGGGAACCTTGATGATGCGCGGCACCTTGGCCATGACGGGACCGGAGGGGATGCCGTCGAGAAGTTGGTCGACGATGCGCGTGGACTCGCGTACTTCCTGCAGACGGATCCAGCATCGGGCGAAGCTGTCGCCGTCGGGATGGGTCCAGACCTTCCAATCGATCTTGTCCCAGGCCATGGGCAGGCGCTGATCGCGACGGAGATCCCAGTCGACGCCCGAGGCGCGCAGGTTGGCCCCGGAGAGCCCGTACTGCAGCGCGATGTCCTTGGGGATCACGCCGATCCCGCGGGTACGACTCTGGAAGATCTCGTTACCGAAGAGGAGGTTCTCGATCTCGTCGCAGAAGTTGCGCAACTTCTTCATCACGACGCGCGTCTCGTCGATGAAACCGGCCGGAAGATCGTCCTTCAAGCCGCCGATGCGATCGAAGTTCGGGTGGAAGCGACCGCCCGTTGCGCCCTCGATGAGGTTGAGGACGTACTCGCGATCGCGGAACGCCATGAACACCGGCGTGACCGCGCCCAACTGCACGCCGAGATCACCGAGGAACAGCGACACGTTGGCGATGCGGGACAACTCGAAGAGAATCGTGCGGATCCATTGGGCACGCGGCGGTGCCTCGATGCCCATCAGTTTCTCGGCGGCGAGGATGAACGGAACCTCGTTGGCGAAACTGCCCAACCAGTCGATGCGGTTGATGAGTGCGGTCACCTGCGGGTAGGTCCGGACTTCGGTGAGCTTCTCGTAACCGCGATGCATGTAGCCACACGACGGTTCGGCCCACACGACTTGTTCACCGTCGAGGCGGGCGATGATGCGCAGCGTTCCGTGCGTCGCCGGGTGCTGCGGCCCGATGTTGAGGGTCATGCCCTCGGTCTCGAGTTCGACGTTCACACGAGCATCGGAAGCCTGCGCCGCGATGTACGCCATCTGGCGCCGATCGAGAAGCGACTCGGTCGAGGTCATTCGCCTTCACCTTCCTCGTCGTCTCCGCCACCGGGAAGGGGTTCCACGTCCACGATGCCCGGCCACGGCTTCACCATGCGCGCGAGCAGTGGAAAGTCCTTGCGGAGCGGGTGACCTTCGAACTCGGTGGGCAGATACATGTTGCGCAGGTCGGGATGACCGGCGAAGCCGATGCCGAACATCTCGTGCGTCTCGCGCTCGTGCCAGTTGGCTCCGGCGTACACCGGGATCCACGACTCGACCGACGGATCCGCATCGGAGACATCGCACTTGACGTTCACGCCGATGTGATCGGTACTGCTCACGACACGCGCGAGCAACTGCAACCGGGTCTGGCCGCCCGCGTACCCCTGACGGATGGTGTCGTCGCGCTCGGGCGGCGGTTCGGTGGGATCGTCTTCACCCTTGCCGTACGGCGAGGGCAACCAGTCGATGGCCGACAGGAAGCAGAAGTAGTCGAAGCCCATGTCGTGTCGAAGAACTTCTCCGGCGCGACGCCACGCACTCGCCTCGACGCGAACCCACACGTCGTCACCCGGCTTGACGAGCGAGTCGAGCAACGATGCACCGAGGTGAACACGCAGATCGTCGACGATGCGATCGCGACGCGTATCGCCCGGGATCTCGGCTACGGGAGCGTCAGACGACACTGGGCTCACCCTCTCCACGCACGAGCGCGCTTCGGCGACCGGCCGCCTTGTCTTCGACGATGATCGGCTTGCTTCCCTCGCCTCGCCAACGTGCGCCCATGTCTTCGTTGCGAATGCGCTGCTGGAGCAACACCACTCCTTCGAGGAGTGCTTCGGGCCGCGGCGGGCATCCGGGGATGTAGACGTCGACCGGGATGATCTGGTCGACACCCTTGGTGACCGAGTAGCTGTCCCAGTAGGGGCCGCCGCAGTTGGCGCACGAACCCATGGAGATCACGTATTTCGGATCGGGCATCTGCTCGTAGAGCCGCTTGATAGCCGGCGCCATCTTGTCGGTGACGGTTCCGGAGATCACGACGAGGTCGGCCTGACGCGGGCTCGCCGGCAACGGAATGACACCGAGCCGCATGACGTCGTAGCGCGGCGAACCGAAGGCGGCACCCATTTCGATGGCACAACAAGCAAGGCCCCACTGGTACACCCAGAGGCTGTACGAGCGGCCGAGATTGAGTAGTGAATTCAGCGGCTTGGGGAGCCGCCCGCGGTCAACGAGACCCATGTGACTCCTTGTTTCTCACACCCAGCGCAAGACACCCTTGCGCCAGGCATAGACGAGGCCGAGCAACAACACACCGACGAACACACCCATCTCCACCAGACCGAATCCGGCGTAACGCTCGAGTTGGGTCGCCCACGGAAAGATGAACACCGCTTCCACGTCGAAGATGACGAAGAGCAGGGCGAAGACGTAGTAACGAATCTGACTCTGCGACCACCCTTCGCCGACCGGATCGACACCACTCTCGTAGGTGAGGAGCTTTTCCCGGTTCGGACGGGACGGGCGGATGAGGACCGCGATGCCGAGCAGAAGCGAGGCCAGCAACAGGGCGATGGCCCCGAACCAGAACACGGTGAGGTAAGACCTCAAGAACTCCGACATCGTTGGCGACGCTACTACGGGGCGCGCAACGCCTCCCAACTTCTCCCCTGCTCAACGGCGGTATTCGGGCCGCGGGAGTCACACCGGAAGGTCAGTGCTTCGCTCGGCCCGCGATCTCGTCGAGGTACCAGTCGACGATCCGACCGGCGGCCGGGCGACTGCGCGCCACGTTGGCGCGGGTGTCGTCCATGAGCCGTGAGGCTGCGAGGCCGAGTCGGTTCAGGTCGGCCGGATCTCCCGACGACCAACGGGCCACGATCGTCTCGGTCGCCTCGGGGTGGAACTGAGTGGCGAAGGTCCGCGACCCGACCACGGCCTGGGGCCCCGATTCGGATCGGGCCAGTTCACGAAAGCCCGGCGGGGTCGTGAAGGCATCGAAATGCCATTGCATCCAGGGTCCAGACGCGATGGCCTCGGGCACGTCGGTCTGAACCGCACACCATCCGACCTCCGGTCGGGCGGCCCGGGCCACCGTACCCCCGAGGGCGTGGGCCACGATCTGCGACCCGAAACAGATGCCGAACACGGGAACACCCTGCTCATAGGCATTTTTCACAAGCGCACATTCGGCCTTCACCGACGCTTGGACGTCGTCCCAGTACACGCTCCATTCCGAACCGAGGAGGAGAACGAGATCGACTCCCCCGAGCCCGGGCCAGTCCGAAGGCTGCTCCCGGAAGCATTCGGTGAAGGAGAAGCCGTGATGACGGAAGCGCTCCCCCACGAAACCGGGATCGGCATCGACCGAATTGGCGATCAGCAGTGCGCGCACACCGGTACGGTAGACCCGGCATGGGGAGCACGAGCACCCGGGACGTTTCACCCGCAGACATCCTCGCCGCCCGAGCGGCCGGCGCCGGAGTCGTCAAGCACACTCCGGTCACCGCGTCGTTCGCGCTGTCCGAACTCACCGGCGGGCAGATCATCCTGAAGGCCGAGAACCTGCAGCGCACCGGAAGTTTCAAGATCCGCGGCGCCATGAACAAATTGGCCACGCTCGGCGCCGGGTCGGCCAAAGGCGTGACCGCCGGTAGTGCCGGCAACCACGCGCAGGCGCTGGCCTTCGCGGCCCGCGCCCACAGAGTGCGGTGCGAGATCTTCGTTCCGAAGAACGCTCCGATCGCCAAGATGGCCGCCTGTCGGGGTTACGGCGCGACGGTCATCGAGGGCGGTGATTCACTCGACGATGCGGTCGTGAGCGCGCGTGCCCGGGCCGCCGAGACCGGCATGGCGTTCTGCCATCCCTATGACGACCCGGTGGTGGTCGCCGGACAAGCCACGCTCGGACTCGAACTCATCGAAGACATTCCACATCTGAAGAGAGTGATCATCCCGCTCGGTGGTGGTGGACTCACGGCCGGTGTCGCCATGGCCGTCAAACGCCACGACCCTTCGATTCATGTGATCGGAGTTCAGGTGGAGGCCTGTGCGCCGTACGCGAACTCCCAACCGCCGTCGGGACCCGTGCTCACCTTGGCCGACGGCATCGCCGTCAAGCGACCCGGTGACGTGACCCGTCCGCTCATCGAGCAATGGGTCGACGACATCGTGGTGGTCGACGAGGACGCCGTGGCCGACGCGATGGTGTTGTTGATGGAGCGTTCGAAGCTGTACGTCGAAGGCGCCGGCGCGGTGGGCGTGTCGGCTCTCATGAGCGAACGCTCCGTGCCCGATCGCGACGGCACCACGTGTGTCGTGCTCTCGGGCGGCAACGTCGATCTCGGTGTGGTGCCCGGGCTCATCCGACGCCACGAGACCCAGGCCGGTCGTCGGCTCATCGTGTTCGTGCGCGTCAGCGATCGTCCTGGTGGACTCGCCCAACTGCTCGCGATCTTCGCCGAGCAAGGTGCGAGCGTGATCGACATCGAACACGTTCGTGAAGGTGTCGACCTCCACGTGCGCGAAACGGGTGTGAACGCAGTTCTCGAGGTGCGAGGGCCCGAGCACGCCGCCCTGGTAGTGGACGCCGTGCGTCGCGCCGGCTACGACGTCAGTCAGTGACGAAGCCCTTCCACGAGCGCATGTAGCGCACGAACCCGTCGGAGAGACCTTCGGCCGCGAGTTCCTCCGGGCTCACCGGCAGATCGCGCATCACGAAATCCGCATCGGCCATGGCCCGGCGCGCGAAATCATGATGCAAGATCGCGCCGCGTCCGATCACCGCGATGTCGGCGCCGGCGTCGATGGCCCGTTGTGCGTCGGCCGCCGAATACAACTTGCCGGCCACCGCGAGTCGGGTGGCGCCGCGTTCGAGACCGGCGAAGACGTCGACGAGACGACCTCCACCCACTTCGGAGTCGGCCGGTTCCTTGAAGACGTCCCAGAGCGACATGTCGATGAAGTCGACGCCGCGCTCCACCAACCAGCCGAAGACTTCGATGATCTCTTTCGTGCGCATTCCGAAGCGTTCGGGCGACAACCGCACCGAGAGATTGAAGGCGGCTCCGCACTGATCGCGGATGCCATCGACGATCTGCAGGAGGAGCCGAGCGCGATTGGCCAACGATCCTCCGTAGGCATCCGTTCGGCGATTGAGTTCGGGCGACAGGTACTGGCAGATCATGTAGTCGTGCGCGCCATGGAGCTCGACTCCATCGAAACCGGCACGCTCCGATCGCACGGCCGCCGCCACGAAATCGGCCACGAGTCGTTCGGTCTCGGCCGTCGTGAGCGCGCGAGCACCTGTTTCCGGATCGTCCGACGGGCACAGTGGCGCCTCACCGATCAGATCCTTGGGTGAACGATGGCCGGCGTGATGTAGTTGAACGATCGCCAAACTGTCGTGCGCCTTGATCGCCGACGCGAGCGCGGTGAGTCCGGCCAGGTGCTCGTCACCGAACACCCCCAATTGCCCTGGGAATCCCTGACCCGCACGCTGCACATGGGCGGCGCAGGTCATCGTGAGACCGAACCCACCTTGGGCGCGCATCACCAGCCAGTGCTTCTCTTCTTCCGACAACGTGCCGTCGGGGTGGCTCTGCATGTTGGTGAGTGGAGCGAGCATGAAACGGTTCTTCATGCTCGGACCGTGCGTGAATGTGACGACATCGCCGAACGAACTCATCTCGCCATCATTCCACCCCAACCACTGACAGAATGAGCCGGTGAACTCCCCGCTCGTTCTGATCGTCGGCCGTGAGATCTCCGAAGCAGTGGGGGTTCGCGGTCCGGCCTTCGGCGCCGGACGCACGTACTCGCACGCGATCGCCCGCGCCGGTGGCGTGCCACTGATTCTGCCGCCACTCGAGTTGTCGTCCGATCAAGTTCGAGCCGTGATCGGTCGGGTCGATGCCGTCGTTCTGCACGGCGGCGGCGACATCGACCCGGCGCAGTACGGCCAAGACCCCACCACCGACGAGTTGTACGGGATCAACGCTCGTCACGACGCCGCCGAACTCGCCGTTGTCGCGGCCACCCTCGATCACGATCGTCCGATGCTCGCGATCTGCCGCGGACTCCAGATCATGAACGTCGCCCTCGGTGGCACGCTGGCGCAGCACATCGAGGTGCCCGGACATCGCGGCAAGTTCCACGAAGTCGAACTGGTTCCGGGTTGCCGGACGGCCCACGCGATGGGCACCGTGCGTCCACCGCGCTGCCACTCCTTCCATCATCAGGCAATCGACCGACTCGGACGCGATCTACGTGTCGTGGGAAGTCACGCCGATGGAACGATCGAAGCCGTGGAGACGACCGGCGCTGCGTGGGTGGTGGGAGTGCAATGGCACCCCGAGGACAACGCCGACACCGAATCGGATCAGCAGGGTTTGTTCGACGAACTGATTAGTCGATCCTGAGTCATTGGTGGGCCGGACAGATCGGCTTGAAGTGGCACCAGTCGCACAACTTGGTGACGTTGCACTCGAAGGATTCGGTGGTGCACGCGTTGTCGATGGCTTCCTTGGTCTCGACGATCACTCCACGCGCGATGGCGAGTTTGACCGGCGTGACCGTGACCTCGTGTGATGCTCCCAACTTGAGGTAGAGCAGTTGCACTCGTGAGGTCTCCTCCTGGTCGGCGGCTTCGAGCATGAGCGCGTAGGCCAGTAGTTGGAAGAACTTCTCGTCTTCGCTCTTGAATCGAGGGTTCGGCGGATTTCCGGTCTTGTAGTCGCCGATCACGACTTTGCCGTCGTCGCCGAAGATGAAGCGGTCGATGTAGCCCTTCATGGCCACACCGTCGACTTCGGCCAGAACCTCGTGCTCCATGCCGTCGATCTCGGTCTGTTGAGGATCTTCCAGTTGCCACAGATTCGTGATGCACTCGAAGGCGGCCTTCTTGAAGTCGGTGATGCTGCCGAGCGGCTTCAGGAGACCGTTGACGTGCTCTTCCCATCCACTCTCTTTCCAGCGGGCCGTGGCCAACGAGCGGGCGGTGTCGAGGGTTCGGTCATCGGCATCGACTTGGTAGAAGTGCTCGAGTACCTCGTGGACGAAGGTGCCGAGATGGGTGTGCCACGTGGGCGGCTCCTGCAGACCGTCGATTCGGGAGAACTTGAACTTCTGTGGGCACTCCCGATACGTGTTGATGGACGACGGCGACAGATACGCGGGAGGCGTGAACACGACCCCATTCTGACACGGGGGTGTGGCGAGGCCGGGCGATCAGCGCAGGACGGCGTCGCGAGTCGCGTCGATGAGCCAACCCGGAAACACGCCGGCGAACAGCGTGAAGAGGGCCCCCAGCACGACCACCACACCCGCAGTGAAAGGCACGCGCACGGCCTCTCGTGATTCGTCACCGGCTTCGGGATCGGCCAACCACATGTTGATCATGATCCGCAGATACAGAACGGCGGCGATGACCGAGGCAACCATGGCCACGATGGCCACCGCATAGCTCTCGCTGTCGGCGGCCGCCTTGATCACGCTGAACTTGGCGATGAATCCCGACGTCACCGGCATACCGGCTTGGGCCAGAACGAACACCGTCATGGCCAGGGCGAGCAACGGCCGCTCGCGTCCGAGACCACGGAACGCTCCCACGCCGGTGTTGGCATCGCCGGTTCGCGCGACGAGCGTGATGATGGTGAACGATCCGATCACGAGTACTCCATAGAGCACGAGATACAGAAGTGACGAAGCGACTCCATCGGCGTTGCCGTGTCCGGCCGCCTCGACGCCGATGAGGATGAATCCGGCGTGGCTGATCGACGAGTACGCAAGCATGCGCTTCACGTCCGACTGCACCACGGCCAACACCGAACCGATGACGACCGACGCCACCGCGAGAACCCAGATCACCGGGCGCCAGTCGTCGGCGCGATTACCGAGGGCCACCACGAGCACGCGAAGCATGGCGGCGAAGGCGGCGAGTTTGCCGACCGATGCCATGAACGAGGTGACCGGAGTCGGCGCACCTTGATAGACGTCGGGAGTCCAGAAATGGAACGGTGCGGCCGCGACCTTGAAGGCCAAGCCGACGAGTAAGAGCGCCACGCCGGCGAGAAGCATCGCGTCGTCGCTCCCGGTGAGGATGCCGCCGGCGAAGGCCTCGCCCATGGCCGTGATGTTGGTGGTGCCGGACGCGCCGTACAACCGTGCGATGCCGTTGAGGAAGAAGGCCGACGCGAAGCCGCCGAGCACGAAGTACTTGAGTCCGCTCTCCTGGCTCTCTACCCGTCGACGATGACTGGCCGCCAGCACGTATAGGGCAATCGACAGAGTTTCGAGGCCGAGGAACAAGACGATGAGGTCGTTGGCCGAGGCCATGATCATTCCGCCGAGCGCCGCGCACACGTACATCGCGTAGGTTTCGGGGCCGTCGAGGTCTTCACGACGCAGGTATTCGGCGGTCGACAACGACACGAGGGCCACGGCAACGGCGATGGCGATCCAGACGAGGATCGCGAAGCGATCGATCGACAACGCGTCGTTGATGATCGACACCGGCCCTTCGTGACCGACACGGTTCCAGAGGACCATCTCGACGATCACCGCGGGGACGGCCAGAACCGCCGTGGCGATGGCGTACGCACCACGGCGCCACGCCGGGGTGAGCGAAGCCACCACGAGAGTGACGAGCATTCCTCCGAGGAGGATGATCAGCGGCGTGATCGCCAGCCAGTCGATCGAGGGGTATTCGACGGTCGACATCAGCCCTCACCCTCGTGGGTCTCGACGTGGACCGTCTCGGGCGCCACGAAACCTGACTTCTCCTCGACCCGTTCGAGCAACGACTTCACACTCGGGTCGATTCGATCGAGCATCGGCTTGGGATACACGCCGCAGAACACGATGAGCCCGATGAACGGAAGGAGAACCATGCCTTCGCGCAGACGGAGCTCCCGGAACGACGAATTCGCCTCGTCGGGCTCGCCGTGGAACACGCGTTGGTAGGCCCAGAGCAGATAGAGCGCAGCCAGGATCACGCCGGTGGCTCCGATCACGACCCACCAACGGGCCGTCGAGAACGAACCGATCAGCACGAGGAACTCGCCCACGAACCCGTTCAGACCCGGAACACCGATGCTCGAGAGCATGACGACGGTGAAAGCGGCGGCGAAGATCGGTGCAACTTTCTGCAATCCGCGCAGTTCGGCGATCTGTCGGGTGTGCCGACGTTCGTAGATCATGCCGACGAGGAGGAACAGCGCTCCGGTGGACACGCCGTGGTTGATCATCTGCATCACACCGCCACCGATCGCCTCGCGCGTGAACGCGAACGTACCGAGAACGATGAAGCCGAGGTGGGCGACCGACGAGTACGCGACGAGGCGTTTCAAGTCGGTCTGCATGGTGGCGGCGATCGCCCCCCAGATGATGCCGATCACGGCGAGGGTCAGGAAGATGCTCCGACTCCAGACCGCGGCCTCGGGGAACAGATACACCCCGAAACGCAGCAGGCCGTAGGTGCCGAGTTTGAGCAACACACCGGCGAGGATGACCGAACCGGCGGTGGGAGCCTGTGTGTGAGCATCGGGGAGCCAAGTGTGCAGCGGGAAGAGTGGGACCTTCACTGCGAACGCGATGGCGAAGGCGAAGAACAACCACCGACCGGTGGAGGCGGCGAAGTTGCCTTGCTCGGCGATCTCCACGAGATCGAAAGTGAGTCGACCGATGTCGTTGCGCGCGAGCAAGGCCGTGGTGACGATGCCCACGAGCATGAGCGCGGATCCGACCATCGTGTAGAGGAAGAACTTGGTGGCGGCGTAGATGCGCTGGTCGTAACCCCAACCTCCGATCAGGAAGTACATCGGCACGAGCACGATCTCGAAGAAGAGGAAGAAGAGAACGAGGTCGAGGCTGAGGAACGAACCCATGACTCCGGCCTCGAGGAGCAGCAGCCACGCCAAGTACGGCTTCTCGTCGTGGTGCGGATCGCATCCGATGATCACGAGCGGGAAGAGCACTCCGGTGAGCACGACGAGGAAGAGCGAAATGCCGTCGACACCGAGGTGCCAACCGATGCCCCAGGACTCGATCCACTGGTGCTTGGAGACGAACTGGAATCCGGCGTCACCCGTTTCGAACGACGCGAGCATCCAGAGGCCGAAGCCACCGGTGATCACCGACGACACGAGGGCGATGAGCTTGGTGTATTCGGGTCGGCGGTTCGACGACACTGCGGTGAGGACGGCACCGATCAGCGGCACGAGAACGAGTGCCGTCAGGACGGGGAACGCGAGCGAGCCGTGGGTTTCGGAAGCGAGTATCGACATCAGAGAACCACCCCACGAAGGAAGAACCACACGAGCAAGCCGACCACGGCGAGTCCGATCGCCGCGGCGTAGGCACGCACGGCGCCGGTCTGGGACCGTCGCGCGATCTGACCGGTGGCACTGACGACCTTGCCCACTCCGTTCACCGCGCCATCGACGATCGTGCGGTCGGCCCACGCAACGCCCTCGAAGGCGCGACGCCCGGGGCCACCCATGAAGCGGGCGATCGACGAGTCGTACCGCCAACCGTTGGCGAGCAACGCGGGTTCGACGGCCGGGAGTTTCTTCTTGGCGTACACCGCGACCGACGCGGCGATGCCGGCGATGGCCACGATCACGGCGACTCCGAGAAGTACGTACTTGTTCTCGTAGGCCCACGAATGATGGATATCGGCCTCACCGAACTCGACGACCGGCTCGAGCCACTTCTCGAGGAAATGGAGATCCTTGGTGAAGGGCAACTGCAATGCACCGCCCACCACCGAGAGTCCGGCCAGTACGACGAGCGGCAGGAGCATGATCGCCGGGCTCTCGTGGGGCTTGAAGTCACCGTGGGCGCCGTGCTCCTCGCTCTGATCGCTCCATCGCGCCTCACCGAAGAAGACCATGATCACCTGACGGGTCATGTAATACGCAGTGAGGAGCGCGGTGAGCATTCCGACCGCGTACAGGATCGGACTCTTGGCGAAGGCGTACAGCAGGATCTCGTCCTTGCTCCAGAAACCGGCGAACGGCGGCACGCCGGCGATGGCGAGCCAGCCGATGATGAACGTGAACGCGGTGACCGGCATGAGGACCCGCAGGGCACCCATCTTGCGCATGTCCTGTTCGTGGTGCATGCCGTGGATCACCGAACCGGATCCCAGGAACAACAACGCC
>SXGQ01527444.1_pt1 | contig 21069 bp, 19 predicted proteins | sample 3178371 | NCBI WGS metagenome assembly SXGQ01 (sample SAMN11356859, study PRJNA531348) | freshwater metagenome | isolation source: freshwater sample F1-20 | place: China: Fuxian Lake, Yuxi | collected 2017-12-25 | reverse complement strand
GTGCTTCTACGTGTATGGCAAGGCTCACTTGTTGGCTGACGTTTCGGGTTACTTCACCGCTGGTTTCACAGCGTTGTCGGCACCGACACGTTTACTCGATACACGCGGCTCTGGTAACAAGGTCGGTAAGACTGACGGAACTGGTACGGCCTACGAGTTGACGGTTGCTGGCTTAAGTGGTTTGCCAGCTGCTGGAACTTTGGGAACAGTTGCGATGAACGTGACTGTGGTTGATGGTGAAGCAACTGATGTTGGCGGCTACGTGACTGTGTACCCATGTGGTACTCGTCCGGACTCGTCGAACCTCAACTTTGTGAACCGCCAAACTGTTCCGAACGCAGTCATTGCCTCAGCCTCGGCTACCGGCAAGGTGTGCTTCTACGTGTACGGCAAGGCTCACTTGCTCGTGGACGTCGCTGGCTACTTCAGCTAAGTAACGCAATAGTTATAACAAAATCCCCCTCGGCATCTGGTCTAGACCAGGAGCCGAGGGGGATTTTTTGTACCCAGAGTTAAGTACAAAAGTTAAGTACTAGATCAGCCCTCGGTGATGGTGATTGATTCGATCGTGATCTCGGTGAGCGGCGGAACACCATTAGAAGAAGGATCATCGTTGCCTGCAGCATCAAGTGCATCAACAGTGGTGTCAAGACCTTCAGTGACTTGACCGAACAAAGTGTAGTTAGGCGGCAGCGAAACACCCTGATCGCCACTGATCACAAAAAACTGACTGCCGTTGGTATTTGCACCCGAGTTAGCCATGGCTAGTGAGCCAATCTTGTATTCGCCAGCGGCCGGCAATTCATCCGCGAACTTGTAACCAGGTCCACCTGAACCAGTTGCCGTGGGGTCACCACACTGAATCATGAAGCCGGGAATGGCACGGTGACACGTGGTGCCATCGAAGTACTTGTTGCGAGCAAGGCTCACGAAGTTGTTGACGGTGCCAGGGGCCTTGGCTGCGTCGAGTACAGCCGAGTACGTACCCATGTTGGTCGTCACCACTGCGGTGTAGGTCTTGGTTGGGTCGATACAGAGTGCGAATGAATCGCTGAACTCTTGAGTTTGTGTGGCGGCACCTTCGACCGGCGGGCACTCAGTGGTCCCGTAGGCGAAATCTGAAGGTGTCGTGGCGTCACCAGGCACGGTGGTCGTCGCATCACCAGAAGCGATTGTGGTGCTTGCGTACGCGTCAACGGTGGTTGTAATCGGCGCAGCAGTGTCAGTCGAGTCGTCATCGCTATCGGTGAGGAAGGCGATGCCAAAGAACAATGCCAAAATGATGACAATTGCTCCGACAATGCGGACTGTCGTCTTGGTCGTCTTCTGGCGCTTGGCGGCGGTCTCTTGAGCCTGACGGCCCATCTCGCGGTTCATTTTCTTGCGTTCACGTTTTGCTGTTCCCATAGTGGGGGAAGGCTAACGGGGCAGAGGCCTGCCCTGCAGGTCGGGAATGGTGATCGTTAGGTAAACAACCTGAACTGAGGCCCGTCAAGAGGTAGCCTGAAACCCTTGTGGCACTCATTGTCCAAAAATACGGAGGCACTTCGGTAGCCGACCCTGAACGTATCCGTGCCGTGGCCGAACATGTGGCCTTCACCAAGCGCCACGGCAACGATGTGGTCGTCGTGGTTTCGGCCATGGGTAAGTCGACCGACAACCTGATCAAACTCGCTAACGATGTCTCGTCGGTGCAGCCAGCCCGCGAACTCGACATGTTGCTCACCACTGGCGAACGCATCTCGATGACTTTGGTATGTATGGCTCTGGCCGGAGTCGGCATTGATGCCATCAGTTTCACGGGTAGCCAAGTCGGCATCATCACCGACACCGTGCACACCAAGGCCAAGATTCTTGAAGTGAAGGGCGACCGCGTTCGCGAAGCCCTTGCTCAAGGCAAGGTGTGTGTTGTCGCCGGCTTCCAAGGTGTGAGCACCGATAAAGAAATCACCACGCTTGGTCGCGGCGGTTCAGACACCACCGCGGTTGCACTTGCTGCTGCGCTTGATGCCGATAGTTGCGAGATTTACACCGACGTCACTGGTGTGTTTACCGCCGACCCGCGCATCGTTCCGCAGGCGCGCAAACTGCAACATATCAACTTTGATGAAATGCTCGAAATGGCTGGCGCTGGTAGCAAAGTGTTGGCCTTGCGTTCAGTTGAATTTGCTCGTAATCACAATGTCCCGATTCAAGTGCGTTCCAGTTTCACCTGGGAACCTGGCACTTGGGTAACTAGTCAGGAGCCATCGATGGAAGATCCCATCATCTCTGGTGTTGTCACCGATACCAGTGAAGCCAAAGTGACCGTGCGCAAGGTGCCCGATCGCCCCGGAATTTCGGCTGCGTTGTTTGAACAACTTGCCGAATCAAACGTGAACGTCGACATGATCGTGCAGAACACGTCAACTGACGGCAATACCGACATCAGTTTCACCGTGCCCAAGGCCGACATGAAAGTCGCTCAAGGAATCGTTGAATCAGTGGCTAAAGAAATTGGTGCTGCTGGCATTGCACAAGACGACTCAATTGCCAAGATTTCATTGGTCGGTGCCGGAATGAAAACAAGTCCTGGTATTGCTGCCAAGATGTTCCGTACTCTTGCCGACAACGATGTGAACATTGAAATGATTTCAACGTCAACTATTCGTATTTCGGTTGTTGTTGCTGCCGCCGATCTTGAAAAGGCCGCCCGTTCATTGCACACTGCCTTTGGTCTCGACAGCGGCCAGTCATACAGCGCTCCGTTGCCCGAGCGGAAATAATTCGTGTCTCGCGCTCGTCGTCGTCAACATGTGCCGTGGAATGCAGCCGGTCGTGCATCTGAAACTCAAGGAGACGGCGACAGTGTTGTGCGCGACACTGGCTGGGTTTTTAACAACGAAACTGGTCAGCAACTGACTCTTGCCGAATTTGTCAATTCTGGCGAACAAGAAGTTGGAGCGTACTTGCAGTACTTCGGTTTCTTACCTGAGGAAAATGCGCAGCGATCGTTAGTTGAAATTGGTGCCGGCATTGGTCGTATGACTGCGGGCTTCACTCAGCGTTTCAAATCGGTTGTTGCGTGCGATCTTGACGCAGCGTTTCTGGAACGTTGTCGCGAGACCGTTGGCAAGTTTGGTGTGCCCGAGCGTTTGTCTACATCGCACGTGGCCGACGGCAAGACGCTGGCATTGCCTGATGCCTCAGCCGACATGGTGTTTAGCTACATCACCTTGCAGCATTGCGAAAGTGCAGACGCATTGGCGCTCACCGAAGAAGCCCTGCGCGTCGTGAAGCCAGGCGGCTATGTGGTGTTGAACTATCGCACCTGGGTTGCCGCCGACTTTTTGCTGTTTCCAGCTGGTGTGATCACCCGTGCTTTGTGGCGCGTACCCACCATCGGAGCCTGGCTCGCCCGTCAACGTTGGTCGACCCGTCTCGGATGGCAAGCCAATCGTCTGGCCCCCAAAGTGGTACTCGATCATTTGGCATCAAAAAAGATCGAACTACTCAGCCCGACATTGTGGTTCAGCCATCGCCGTCGCATCGGTGGAGTTGAAGGCATTCCGCAATGCACGTTTGTTGGCGTGAATGCCAGCCATTGGTGGTTAATTGCCCGTCGGGCGGCGTGACCTGCCCGTTAGCCTTGCGTGCTATGCGTATAGGAGTAGTAGGAGCAACCGGTCAAGTAGGAAGCGTGATGCGCACCCTGTTGGCCGAGCGCAATTTCCCGATTGATGAGATTCGTTTTTTCGCTTCGGCCCGTTCGGCCGGAACGACCCTTCCATGGAAGGGCGGTGACATCACCGTTGAAGACGCGGCAACTGCCGACCCGTCTGGGTTAGACATCGCACTGTTTTCGTCAGGTGCAACATCGTCACGTGAACTCGCACCGCGCTTTGCTGCAGCCGGTGTGATCGTGATCGACAACTCGTCGGCTTGGCGCATGGATCCCGAAGTGCCGCTCGTGGTGAGCGAAGTAAACCCTGAAGAAATTCGCAACGCACCGAAGGGAATTATTGCGAACCCCAACTGCACCACGATGGCTGCGATGCCTGTGTTGAAAGTGTTGCACGCCGAAGCTGGTCTCAATCGTTTGATCGTGAGCACCTATCAAGCAGTGTCGGGTGGCGGCCTTGCTGGCGTTGACGAACTTGATAAGCAGTCACGTGAAGTTGCTGACAATGCGCGTGAACTCACGTACGACGGTGAAGCGGTTATCTACCCCACACCAACGAAGTTCGTGAAGCCCATCGCATTCAACGTGTTGCCATTTGCTGGCAAGTACACCGATGACGATTCGTTTGAGACTGACGAAGAACAGAAATTACGCAATGAAAGTCGCAAGATTTTGGCGATTCCGACCTTGCGCGTTTCGGGTACGTGTGTGCGCGTTCCGGTGTACACGGGTCACTCATTGAGCATCAACGCAGAATTTGATCGACCGATTTCGGTGGCCCGCGCTAAAGAGTTGTTGTCGTCAGCACCTGGTGTTGTGTTCACCGATGTGCCGACACCGCTTGAAGCAGCTGGCAAAGACCCGAGCTTTGTTGGTCGTATTCGCCAAGACTTGTCGCTTGAAGACGGTCGTGGTTTGGTGTTGTTTGTGAGCAATGACAACTTGCGCAAGGGTGCTGCATTAAACGCCGTGCAGATCGCTGAACTATTTCTCTAAAGATCAGTTAGCAAGCACAAGGGAGAGCCGCGCAGCGCGGACATCCGTTGGCATAACGTTCAACACACGCAGATAAGTCGACGCCCATTTGATTGGCGAGGGTGGCGACCCAGGCCAACACATCGCTGAATTCGTGTTCTTGTTGAGCCTTGGTTCCTTTGCGCACGGCTTGAGCCAATTCGCCGATTTCTTCGGCCAACCAGGCGACAGTTGAAGGGACGCCGCGAGCACGATCGCGATCGCCGTAGGTACGTTCGATGACATCTTGAAGTTGCGCAATATCCACGGGTTCACCGTAGAGCGAAATGAGCTGGTAAATGGCACATCCCCCGCCGAAGCGGGGGATGTGTGCTGGTCGGGGTGAGAGGATTTGAACCGCTTAGGGCGACGGAACAAACCAAATCTTTGACATTAAGCCAGTAACTCGTACTACCGACCCAAATTGTTTGCTTCGGTGACAGGATCCCACGAAGTCACGGACCAACCCATTTTTCTTTGAAAATCGGCGACCTGGCGAACCTTGGGACGTTCTGGCTCCAGACAATATTTAGCGATTAGCGCTCGGTCTTGACTAGTGAAAATTCCTTTCCTTGAACGCTTGTCGGCTTTGGCGCCAGCCGAAAATCCACCCAGGCCTCGATGACTGGCGATGATGTTTCCGACGACCCCTGGCCTTGAAACATCATGTAGCAGTTTCTCACGAAAGGTGGAAAGTCTCTTGGTGAATTCATTTTCGCTCAAGACATTCATAGGTTGGCCGCCTAGAACTTGGGTGACTATCTGGTTTGCAATTTCTAAATCACGATCTCCATCAATTGGGCTATCGATATTTTCCAACCTCGTGACCTCTGAAGCAGAATTGTCACTTGATTGGGTCCCGAAATGGGCAACAGAACTTGTCGGTGCATTTTGGAAAAATGATGTGGGGCTAGAAACAGAAATACTTGGCGCGAGTGGACGCATAAGTAGGACGAGCAGGATCGCTATTGGGCCAAACAAAATGCCGGCGAAAAACCATCTCTTTCCAGATCGACCTTTGTTTGATGCAATTATTGCTGCAACGCTGGCAATCAATGCCCAGATAAAAATGACTTCCATAACACAACCTTCCGCTTCTTCATGCCGAGCAGTGAACTTTGATGGCTTAACTGAGCGAATCATAGATGTTTTAAAGTGGTCATAATTGTCCAAACAATTGAACTAACAAAGTTTCAGCCGCTGTTAATCACATATTTCTCATCTGGTCTGAGGAACTTTTCAGTAAACCAGGCAAAATAAGTGAGTTTTGGACACTGTTAGGTGTTGAATTATCAATTGCATTTCTATGAATGCCTATTATCCAATTATGAGAATCTCTCCCCTTTTGCTTGGAATGACAGCTCTAACCATCGGATGTGGAGGAGCGGCAGATATGAGTCAAACAGATTCAGCAACCTATGGATCTGCTCAAGAGTTAATTGTCGAAATGAAATCTTTTGGTCTTGACTGCACGGGCATCGAACCAATTGCCAAAAGCGATCGTGAGTGGGGCCAAGAAAGTGCCCTTGATGTCGCTGATTGTGAACTTGAAGGCGAAACAATGAATATCACAATATGGAAAGATTCAGGCCAAAAGAAGAATTGGGTAGGTATGGGAAAATCAATCGGTTGTGAGTTTGCCAAAGCTTTCGGCATCACCGAAATTGACTATGTTGACGGCGGGCTATGGACTTTGGGTGGAGTATCTAACACACTTGCTGAGAAAATTGCTTCGGAGTTTGAAGGGGAAGCCATTCAAGTTAATTGCGACTAGTTCCTTGATGTATCAAGTGCGTTCTTAATCCCCTGGCTCGAGTAATTATCAAACTTTGGTTGTTGCGGCGCTTAAAGCTCGAAGTAAAGAACTCCCTGCCGAGGCAGGGAGTTCTTGGTCGGGGTGAGAGGATTTGAACCTCCGGCCTCCACGTCCCGAACGTGGCGCGCTAGCCAAGCTGCGCTACACCCCGATGGTGCAGGAAAAGAGCCTATAGGGAATGGGCAGCTTCCCCTAATTACTCACTCGGGATTTGGCAGTCGTTCTCCCAAACCCCGCTTAGTCTGAGCCAAGAGAAGAGCGAGGAAGCAGCGATGAATCTGAAGTTTTTGCGATGGTTAAGCGTCGGCATGTTGGGTGCGGGTTTACTCGTCGGATGTGGCGATGCTGCGACAACCGGGGACATGGGCTCGACCCCGATTTCGGAAGTGCCCATGACCGAAGTGGTCCCAACATCGGTCGAGCTGCCGACGACAACTGTTTTTGTTGATACCCGACCAGCTTGTGAGATTTCAGCGGTTGATCCCAATCAGGTGAACCCAATTGGTCAGACTGTGGACGGCCTCAATGTGATCAGGTGCATTGGCGATTGGATGATCACACAGAACTTTCCCGAATGCGGCGAATGTGAAGGCATAACGCCGTTTCACATTGAAGACAACGCGTGGAAAATGTACGACCCGATGTATATCTACTGCTACTCGGTTCCCGATGATTACGGCCCCGATCCTGAAGGCACGCCGGTTGACCAAAGTAATATTCTTGCGACAATTCAAATCGCAGTTGCGGGATATCCCTGTGATGAAACCAATCAGGGTTATCACCCCGAAAGTGCCGCCGATCAACTGTTGTATGGCGACATTGGTCCTCGAGTGGCCGCATTACAAGAAGCGCTCCTTGCTGCAGGATTCCTTGAAGGTCCTGCCGACGGCGAATACGGCCCAGCAACGATTGAAGCCGTGATGAACTTTCAGTATTCGCAGAACATTCCAGTTGATGGATTTGCCGGACCCAATACTCACGCGTTGCTAGGTATTGCGTACCCGTAATCAGTTGGCGGTTGCGACTTCAGCTTCTGATGCAGCAACTTCTTCAGCGATTTCTTCAACTACTTCTTCAATGGCCGATTCGTCGACTGCGGGGATTCCTTCGGCGAAGCAACCGCCACCTGCGATGGCTTTGCTCGCACGGCGCAGACGCAACGCATCAAGTGGCTTAATGAGCCAACCATCGGCGCCACTACGGCGAGCCATGTGCACATCGGCTTGACGATCGAGCAACATCAAGATCGGAACATGTGGCAACGTGCCACCACTTTCGTCGAGGCGTAAATCCATAGTGACCGCAATGCCGCCCATGGTGCCGATCTGTAGATCAAGAATCACCAGATCGGGGGTGCGGGCCTTGACAACCCCAACGACCGAGCGTCCGTCGCGACAATGGGTGAAAGTAGTTTCGGGTCCGCCGAGGGCGGCGACGACTTCGTCGACCAACCAGTCAGCATCGGTAGCCAGGATCACATGCACGTCTGAAACGCTACCTCGTGGGCGTGCTGGCGACGAGATCCCGCCCCAAATCGGCGATGGCGTCAAGATCGTGGACATCGGTGGCCCGCTGGTACAGGCGAACCACAAGCGCCGACCCCACTGAATCAAGCAGTGGCTTCAAGGTGGCTTCTTCAGCCTGCACGATGCGGCGTACGTGAGCCAGATTGCTGTGTAGAGCCGCCAGATCGGTGTCGCCTTCTTTGTCGGCTTTGCGTGCGGCGGTGATTGATGCGGCGGCTGAGCCCTTGCCAAATTTGGGTTGCAGACGGTTGATGATCAATCCGGTGACCGGGGTGCCAACTCGCGTCAGTTCATCGGTGAAAAAGATCGCCTCGCGAATGGTGTCGTCATGTGCCGAAGCCACCACGACGTACTTGCTGTCTGCTGACTTCAGCAAAGTTTGCACAGCAAGGGCTCGTTGACGAAAACCTTCTTCAATACCTTCGAAGGCTTGAAAGAAGTTGATGGCATCGGCCAAGACATCAGCACCAATGACGCGACCGATGGTTTTCAAAATGGGTTGGGCCGCGAAGTTCAAAACGCGCAGTCCACCACGAGCAGGCATCACCAACCAGCGATACACACGATGGTCAAGGAAGTTCATCAGCTTTTGCGGAGCCTCGAGAAAATCAAGAGCCTCACGAGTTGGGGGAGTATCAACGATCACAAGATCAAAACGATCGTCGTTGAATAGCTCATACAGTTTTTCGGCTGCCATGTATTCCTGGCTGCCCGACAGACGACTCGCGATATTGCTATAGAACGGATTCGCCAAAATCGCTTGTTCTTGTTGCTTATTTCGCGACTGTTTACGAATGACTTCGTCAAATGTGGCACGGGCATCGAGCATCATGGCCCACAGTTCGCCTGAACATTCGTGTTGTACTCGACTGGGTTCATTGCTCAATTCAGATAACCCAAGTGCATCAGCCAAACGTTTTGCCGGATCAATCGTGATCAACACAACTCGTCGACCAATTTCGGCCGCTTGCATTGCTAACGCGGCAGCAGTTGTTGTTTTGCCAACTCCACCCGAACCACAGCAGACCACGATGCGCGAAGTTGAAATGACATCACGGAAATTCTTCTTGCTCATGATTGTGCGCTCACTTCTGCAAGCAAAACTTTCGCCAAAGTTTTAATGTCGCCGGCCGACAACCCAGCACTAGCGATATGCGGCAAAGTAATTGAACCAGTCGCAACAAGTTGATTGACGCGTTCAACTTCTCGGGCATGCATCGCGCAGCGTGATGCTCGATAGCGCGCTGCATCACCGAGTTCGTCGTCCGGCAATCGGCCAGCAGCGACGAGAGCCGTGATTTCTGGAGCCTGATCAACTCCGTTGATCACAACTGGCCCGAAATGAACACCAACGGTTTCGGTGAGTAGTGCAGTGGTCTCGAGCAACTCGTTGACGGGTGTGGTTTCGGGCAACGTCACCATGATCACCCGACATTTTTCGGGGTCGTGCAACATTGCCAGCACTTCGTTGGCTTGCGAGTGCAAAGGGCCACCGCTGATGGTCTTGGCCATCGCTGCGGGGGACTGTAAAAATGACATGGCATGCCCTGCTGCTGGGCCGTCAACGATGATCAGATCGTGGTCGCCTTCAGGGCCAGTGAGCCCAACCAAATGCTTGAGCTTGCCCAAGATCAAGAGGTCGTCGATCCCCGGCGCGGCGCTGGCAACGACGCCCACGACACCAGTCGACACCAACCTTTTGGCCAAAAGAGCGAGTCCTTGGGTGGCCAGGTAGTCCTGCAGAGCGTCGCTTGCGGTCAACGAGCGCAACAGAATCGAACCGGTCTTTTTTGGACCAAGCCCGCTCGAAATGGTGGTGCCGTCGTAGCCGGACCCATCAGTTGGGGTTCCGCCCAGCAATTCGCTTAAGCCTTGGCGCGAGTTAAGCGTCACAACTAACACCCGAAGTCCGAGATCGGCTGAGGCGCGTGCCATCGCAGCCGTTACGGTTGTCTTGCCGACACCACCCTTGCCGGCCACCACAAGCATCCGCGACATGGTGAACAGTGGGTCATTATTTTTCTTTTTCGGAGACACTCGTGCGCAGACTAGCCATCCTCTTCATTGCTGTCGGCTCCGTGCTCGGCTTTATTGATGTGGCACATGCGTCATCGGGCACCGAACCGCCTACTCAAGAGGCAGTGACAACCAGCGCCGTAGTGACCGCGACGGACTTAGCCCCAGTTGACGTGTTGCAGGTCTCGGGCCTGATTGACAACATCATCGTTGACGCCATCAACAACGCAATCGCTGATGCTGAAACCAATGGTGCACAAGCTCTCGTTTTGCAGATCAACTCGAAGGCCTCTTTAGTGGGTCGAGACGCGATGCGCGATTTGTACAACCGCATCGCCAACGCAACTGTTCCTGTGGCAATTTGGGTTGGACCCTCTGGTTCGAAGGCAACTGGCCTTGGTGCACAACTTTTGTCGGCCGCCGATGCAACGGGTATGGCTCCCGGAACTCGTATTGGTAAGTCCGGAACTCCACTCGTTGATGGCGTTGACTTTGGTGAAGCCACCGATGAGTTGCGTACCAAGACACTTGGCTTTCAAGATGCTCGACGTGCGGGTGCTTTGAAACTTGAAATCAGCGACGAAGGTGCACCGACAATTCGCAACATGGTTTACGCGCTTGATGGTTTAACTATCGATGGTGTCACTCTTGACACCGCTGTTGAAACTCTGAACGATGACGGCAGCGTTTCAAACGACATCACGACAGTCCGTTTCCACAAACTTGGTTTGTGGGCGCAGATGTTGCACACCTCAGCAAGCCCGCCAGTTGCATACCTGTTCTTGATTATTGGCCTTGCGCTGTTGATCTTTGAATTCTTCACTGCTGGTATTGGTGTTGCGGGTGTTGTTGGCGCAGTGTTGTTGTTGCTTTCGTTTTACGGTCTTGGTGAATTGCCCGAACGTAATTGGGCGCTGATCTTGATGTTCCTCTCGATGTTTGCGTTCTCGGTTGATGTGCAAGTCGGGATTCCACGTTTCTGGACCGGTATTGGTCTTGTGGCGTTCAGTGTTTCGTCGGTCTTTATGTTCCCGGTCTTTGATCAACAGTCACTGCGCGTGTCGTGGTTGAGCCTTCTCGTTGGCATCGGTGGAATTGCACTCACCTTTGTGTCGGGTATGCCGAGCATGACTCGTACACGCTTTGCGACTCCAACGGTTGGACGTGAACGTCTGATTGGTGAAGTTGGCATGGCGATTTCTGACATCAGTCCCGACGGTGCAGTGCAGATCGGTGCAGCACGTTGGAAAGCCCGCACCAACCGCGCGACTCCCGTGAAGTCTGGCGAGATGGCGCGCGTTGTTGCAATTGACGGAATTGTTTTGCAAGTTGAACCTGAAGAGGGCGGAGCTCGCGACTATCGCGAACGCCGACCCAAAGAAGCTGCCGCGACAGACGAGAGTTAATTTCTGGTCGTGATTGCATGAGACTTTTTGATGAGCCACTCATGCAACCGCAAGAACTGTTGCCTCACGACGGCAGCGCGTTGTACCGCCCAGGATTTTTCAATTCGGACGAATGCGACCGCATGTTTCGCAAAATAAATGATGAAACCCCGTGGGAAGCACGCAACATCATTTTGTTCGGTAAAGAAGTTCCTCAACCACGGTTGGCGTGTTGGTACGGAGACTTGGCCTATTCGTATTCGGGAATCACCCTTGACCCTCGGCCGATGACTCCGACGTTGCTCGAAATCAAACAACGGTGTGAGGAAGAAGCCTCAACTCAGTTCAATTCGGTCTTGGTGAACCTGTATCGCGATGGTCAAGACTCAATGGGTCTGCATGCTGATGATGAACCCGAACTTGGTAGTGAGCCAGTGATCGCATCGGTGAGTTTCGGGGCTGAGCGCAACTTTCGTTTACGACATCGCAAGAGCAAAGAACTACAACAGGTTTCCTTGGCGTCTGGCTCGTTGCTGGTGATGAGTGGCTTATCTCAAGAATGTTGGATGCATGATGTTCCAAAGACTAAAAAGTTTGTTGAGCCGCGCATCAACTTGACTTTTCGATACATCAATTCGCCCTAGAGCTTTGGCCCGGCAATTCGAACATCGCCCCGGCGGCGAGTCATAGCCCGCGCATCAAGTTCGCCGGCTAATGGGACGGAGTGTTTGCGGGTGACGCCAAGCGCTTCACGGAACTGCGACATCGTGAAACCTTCGGGGTTCGTTTGCAAAAGCTGTGCGGCAACAGCGCGGGCAGTGTCGAGTGCCGAGATGTGGAACCACTCGCCATCTCGTTCGAAGAGCAGACCAGCTTTAGCAAGTCGACGAAGTTCGGGTGGCGTAATGCCAGTTGGTGCGGTAGGTGAGCAGCCCTGATTAGCCAGGCGTTCAATGACGGGATGATCGAGTAGTGGATCATGAATGCCAGCGATGGTGATCCGGCCTTCTTTGATTGATAATTGTGGGAGAGCTGCTGCCACCAAGCGTTGGCGTTCATCGAGCGACAACAAATCAATGCCACCGTCACCACCTTGAGAGATCAGCGATTCAATCGTGGCAATTGTTGAAGCAAGAACTTCAGGGGCAACTGTCCATTCACCAAATTGCGCTTCACGCTTTTCACCCGTCAGAAGAGCGAGCCGATCGGCTTGAATCCAACCGTGCTCGGCAATCACCCGTTCAACCGAGCGCGTGGGCTGGGCGCGAGAAGCTGGCAATTTCGGTGCGACATCAAGAATCTCGCCACCACCAACGGTTTCAGATCGTCCACTTTCGCGCAGAACAAACCGGTCTCCCGGAAGTAGTGGCACTGCTCGTGCGAGGTGCAGGCGAACCAGACCTTCGTTGCCAGGAGCAATTGATTCTGGCCCGAGTACTCGAACCCTTGCTGGTATTTCGTCCGAACCAATATGCACGGTAAAGGCTCCACGCCGCGAGACGACATGGCTGAGTGAAGCGAGAACCTGTAGTGATGAATCAACACGATCAGAGAGATGCCAGTTATTTTCTTTGATCACCACATTTCCGCGAAGAAGTTCTGAATGTTCGATCCCCGACAGATTGAGTGCGACACGGTGACCTGGCTCAATTGATTCGACTGCCTGACCTAACGTTTGAATTCCACGAATCTTGGCTTCCCGACCAGAAGGTGTGATGATCACGTTGTCGCCAATCGAAAACGAACCGTCGGTCAGCGTTCCGGTGACGACCGTGCCGCTGCCTTTAGCCGCAAAAACTCGATCAATAAACAAGCGAGGTCGTTGATGATCACTTGATGGCACGCTTTGCTGCGAGAGTGCATCAAGAGCTGCGATGAATTCATCAAGTCCTTCACCGGTCGTTGCACTCAAACCAATCATTGGCGCATCTTGCAAGAAGGTTCCAGCAACATGGTCGGCAATATCCATTGTTGCAAGTTCGCGATCGTCGGCATCGCACAGGTCGAATTTGGTCAGGGCGATCATTCCATGTTTGACTCCAACGAGTTCAAGAATTCGTAAGTGTTCTTCGGTTTGAGGTTTCCAACCCTCGTGACCATCAACGACCAAGATGCAGGCGTTGATTCCGCCAACCCCGGCCAGCATGTTGCCAATGAATCTGGTGTGGCCAGGAACATCAATGAAGGCAATGCTTTCGCCGCTGGGTAATTGCAAATGAGCAAATCCCAGATCGATCGTTAATCCACGTTCTTGTTCTTCGACCCAACGATCGGGGTTGATGCCAGTGAGTCGGCGAATCAATGTTGACTTGCCATGATCAACATGGCCGGCGGTGGCAATGATGCGCATGTCAGCAGATTTTCTTGAGTGCCTCAATCAACACTGCATCATCGCTTGGGTCGACGGTTCGTAAATCAAGAATGGTCGAGCGATCTTTTACGCGCGCAATGATTGGTGGTTGGCAATTGCGCAGTGCGACGAGATGGTCGCCATCAATTGATACTCCAACTGAATTGATCGTGATGCCAGGTGCGCTGCCAGCACCAGGAAGAGATTCACAGTCAACAACTTGACCCACTGCAGATTCAGTGACGATTGATTGTGCCCGAGTTCGTAGGGCGCCAACCGAAGTCGTCGCCATTCGCCAGAACGGAATGTCATTTTGTGCGGTACGCGCAAGATACGACAACAGCGTGTTGTGTAACGACGACAAAACCAAGCCGCCGGGTCGGAGAGCCCGGGCAAGAGGATGAGCGGCACATGCGTCAACTAAATCTCGTCGCCCAACAATGAATCCAGACTGAGGACCACCCATCAATTTGTCGCCACTAAATGTCACGAGATCGGCGCCAGCGGCCAAAGTTTGTTTTGCGGCGGGTTCGCCGTTGAGCCACGAAGGTGGACCATCGCTGAGCCAAGGACATGCGGCATCGAGTAAACCCGAACCAATGTCGGATACGACAGTGACCCCAAGAGTCGAAAGTTGATCAACCAACGTTTCTTCGACGAAACCTTCAACTCGATAATTCGACGGATGCACTTTGAGAACAAGTGCCACATCAGTGGACTTCTTATCGATGGCTTTGCGGTAATCGGCAAGACGCGTGCGATTGGTTGTGCCCACATCAAGTAGCCGTGCGCCAGATTGTTCCATGACTTCGGGAACTCGAAAGCCTCCACCAATTTCGACACTTTCGCCACGGCTCACCGCGACATCACGTCCGTGGGCCAGGGCGGCAAGTACCAACATGACTGCGGCCGCATTGTTATTGACGACCATGGCCGACTCGGCGCCGCAAGCGCGGGCGACCAATTGTCCGATACCGGCTTGGCGACTACCGCGCTGACCGGTGCGCAAGTCGAATTCGAGATTTTGGGCGCGAGCCGATTGTGAATGCGCAACCGGAGAACGACCGAGGTTGGTGTGAGCAATGACTCCGGCTGCGTTGATCACTGGGACCAACAAACACTGAGCAATGTCGTTGGCTATGTGCTCGGCTAAATCTGGATTACCGGCAGCGATGGTTTGGCGCGCGGCGTCGACCAACAACGGATGTGGTAATCCGGTGTGGGCAAGTGAACGTGCCAAAGAATCAACGCTGGGTGGCCGGGATGTCATTAACGGTGACGCTATCTCTTGTCTTCACATGCTGACTAGGGTGAGTCCGTGATCTTGTTTTTGTTGTTCATAGTGGCCCCCATCGCCGAGCTGTACACCATCATTCAGATGAGTGGAGCCATCGGCTTTTTCAACACATTGGGTCTCATGATTGCTGTTGGCTTCATCGGTAGTTGGCTGGTGAAACGCGAGGGAATGCGTGTTTGGCGTCGATTTAACGAGGCAGTGGCGCAAGGCAAGACCCCGACTAAAGAAATGATTGACGGGGTGCTGATTCTTGGTGCAGGCGCATTGTTGCTCACCCCTGGATTTCTGTCGGATGTCTTCGGCATTTTGATGCTGTTCCCAGCGACACGTTCGGTGTTTCGCCAATACCTGATGAAGCGGGCGAAGAAGGGCGGCTTGTTTTTCTCAACAGGCTTCCCTGGTGCTGCACCAGGTGGCCAGCAACATGGCGGCTTTGCTTCAGGTGATTACATCGACGTCGATGTTGAAGAACCCCGCGGCGAGCTGGAATAGCTTATGTCGCAAAATCAAGATTTTGATCCGTCAAGTGTTGTCATCAAGCCGGCAGCAACAGTGATGCTCTTGCGCGAAAGCGACGAGCAGGGTGTTGAAGTTTTCATGATGCGGCGAACAACTAAAGCGGCATTCGCTGGCGGCATGTATGTCTTTCCAGGTGGAGCAGTTGATGCCGAAGACTCTTCGTATGAGATTGCTGCAATACGTGAGTGTTTTGAAGAAGCTGGCGTGCTGTTAGCCCGAACGTCGACGGGTGCGACCGTTCGTTTTGATGATCCAGTTTCGCATGAACGCTTTGCAACGTATCGACACACAGTTCATGCTGGCGAGCGAAGCATGACAAGTGTGTTGACGGCAGAAAACCTGGTGGCACAAAGTGATGAGTTGCTCTGGGTCGCACATTGGGTCACCCCATTTGGTGAAGTGCGTCGTTTTGATACGCGCTTCTTTGTGGTTGCGATGCCCGACGATCAAACCCCATTGCATGATGACAAAGAAACGGTTGGGAGTTTGTGGGTGACACCCAGCGACGCCTTGCATCGTGCTCGCGCGGGCGAACTACTGATGTTGCCACCCACTGTCGCCAATCTTGAATTCTTAGCCGCACAACCGTCAGTCGATGCGATCATGGCTGCAGCAGCAACCATTGGTGTACCACCGAAACTTCTTCCGAAAGTTAAATGGCGTGATGACGGTCGCATCGAGGCATTGCTGATGCCTGGCGATGCTGGATACGACGATTTGCCCGACCGTTAATGACGTTTTTCAGAGTGGTCAATTTCAAAGAGCACTTCGCGAGCCTTGCTGAGTGCACGCTCTCGGCGATTGCGAACACTACGGGGCTTGATCTGCAAGAACGGTGCAATCTCTACTGAGTTGATGTCATGGCATATGGCACGCAACATTTGAATATCGTTGTCAGTCAAACCTTTTTTCTCGAGTTCGGAAAATAAGAGAGCAAGCGATGCAGAGTCTCCGACTGGGTCACTGTCAACTTGACCAATTCGAAATCTTTCAAATTCAATTCCGAGAAGCCCATCTGGTGTGAAATGAAGTTCTGACCGATTTCTTTTGAGCCGCGGCTCACGAACAAACGCTTGATATTCAATATCCATCAGCAAGTTCGCGGCAACTCGTTGTGAACGACGTTCAATCGGGAACCGGCGAATCACAATCCAAGCAGATGATGCCACGAGATCAAAAGCTCCGGGCAAACCACCTCGGGTCAGCGCGGCTCGGCGCATGGCCATCGAAATTAGTCCGGGCAGTATTCGTTGGAAAACCATCCGAGTTGCCAAGTCATCGCCTTTGGCCGACATGACGAGATGGGCGAGATATTCGTCAAAGTGTTGAGCATTCGAGGAATCATCAAGGCCGCTTCGAAGAAGTATTTCTTGCAGATGGGTGACTGGCTCGCCTGGTAAACCCAATGAATTAGCGCGTCGAATGTTGTGGGGTTGGCGCGCCATGCGCCGCCACTCGGCACTGAGGCGAGTTGCTAAAGGGATGCGGCCGATGGGATTGTTGTTGGTCGATGTCATGTCGCCACTAGGCGTGATCGGCATCACCACGAGTCGCACAACATGTGCGGTCACACCTTGCGGTGAGACCGGCGGTGAGCCTTAACCACCACTACTCACATATGACTTCTTACGAACTAGTAGTAATGAGTGGTCCCGATGGCGGTTTGGTGCTGCCGATACAGAGCGGACGTCAGACCATCGGACGCTCACCAGCTGCTGGGCTGCCGATCAACGACCCGTCAATCGAACCTCATCACGGGATCTTCGAATGGGCGCCCCCGTACCTAACTGTCGAGTCACTCGGAGGAAAACTCTGGGCCGACAACCTGACAATCAGGTTGGGGCAATCATTGTGTGAGATTCGGGAAACTCAAGACATTGTTCCGCAAGCCCCAAAAATCTTTCACCGGCCTTTGCTTGATCGTCAAGAAATTCTCAGCGCTCCAAACAAACCTGAAAATCCGCCCGAGCCCCACCCACCGATGGCACCACCGATCATTCCAATCGCTAGCGGAATTGTTCTAGGTGTGGTGATGGCAATCGTGACACGACAGATTCTTTTTGGTCTCTTCGCAATGACGACTGGGACGATTGCACTCATGACTTGGGTTGGTAGTCATCTGGCCCATCGGCGCTCGCACCGACGTTGGCGACAATGTGTTGAAGAAATCAACGACAATTTCCACATAGCGAATATTGAATTCGCTCAGCAATTTGCTGAACAACGCCGTCACCGTCATCGCCGCATTGGTGAGTTGCGAAGCATCTCTGAAAATGGCCATACAAGATTGTGGGCACACCGAGAAATTGCCGAAGTATGTGTCGGCTATGGAGCTCGAGAGGTCACGCTGAGCGGTGACTCAGAAAGAATTGTCATCAGTGACTATCCGCAAACGGTGAACCTCGCGGCTGGACAAGTTCTCGGTGTTTACGGGAAACGTGCGAGGAAATGCGTGACCGCAATGCTTGCTCGGCTCGCAGTCGAAGTTGGCCCAGCTGACTGGCAGGTCATTCCGATTGGCGATGTTGCTACTGAGTGGAAATTCTTGGGCGAGTTCACTCAGGTTCGTTCGACGCCGCTTGATCGCTACGACTTAGAGCCGTCAAGTCGTGCAAGCAGACAGACCGTGTTACTGGTGACTCATATTGAAGACATTGCTCATCGGACATCAATTGCCCGACGAGTGTTGCAACACGAAAGAGTCTCAATGCTGATCATTGCTCGCGAAAAAGAAGGTCTTCCGGCAATTTGCACGCACACTCTGAACGCTGACGAAGATGGCATTGATGGGATGTCTGAGGAATCGGCTGTCGAAATCGCCGCCGCCCTGAGCAGATGGATTGACCCTGATCACGACGGAGGCTCACTGCAAAAGTATGTGAGCTTCTCGCAGCTGGTTGCAGATAGTTCAACGACAGCATCAAAAATCGTTCAGAATTGGGAGACGTGCGGTCGGTCTCAATTGAGTGCGCTGGTCGGAGAATCTTCTGACGGGCCAATTGAGATTGATTTTGTCAATGATGGGCCTCATGCCGTGGTGGTGGGGACGACTGGTTCTGGCAAAAGTGAGTTTTTGCGAACACTGATCATGTCAATCGCCTTTCGGCATTCACCAAAAGATGTGAATTTCATTCTGATTGATTACAAGGGTGGAGCGGCTTTTGATTCGTGTGCAGACCTTCCTCATGTCGTTGGAGTCATCACCGACCTTGATGCTGGTTTGGCCGAGCGGGTACTTGTCAGTCTTGAAGCCGAGTTGCGTTATCGAGAACAACAACTTCGTGATGATGCGTCAATTCATTTACCTCGACTACTGGTTGTTGTTGACGAATTAGCTGCTCTCAAAGACGACGTCCCTCATTTCGTTGGATCATTAACCCATATCGCCCAACGCGGGCGCAGCTTGGGTTTCCATCTTGTTGTTGCCACGCAACGACCTGGGTCGGCACTATCGGCCGATGTTTTAGCGAACGCGAATATCCGATTGGCGCTACGTGTTCAATCTGTTCACGATTCGTCTGAGGTGACCGGCTCTGGTGTCGCCGCAAGTTTTTCACGCGACACACCTGGTCGTGTTGCACTTCGGCTTGGCGCTGATGATCTATTTGTCTTTCAGGCTGCGCATCTCGATGTCGATATAGGCCAACTTGCCGAGTTGGCACGCACGGCATTTCGCTCGTTGAGTATTCCGTCGCCACGTCGGCCTTGGTTAGATGCCCTGCCGAGTCAACTCGCAGATACGGCGATCATTCCAGTGGTGCAAAAAGTCGCAACCGAAGTCGTTGTGGGTCTCGTCGATGATCCGACATATCAACGACAGTTCTCGATGCTCTGGGATTCTGCGCAGCACGTGTTTGTTTATGGCTCGGCAAAATCGGGAAAGACGTCGACGCTTTCAATGATGCGCGATCAGGCACTGAAGTTGGGACACCAGGTTTTTGCGGTCGCTTGCGCCGGGACCTATTCGTCGTCATCTCGTCAGGTTGATGTGGGCGATCGTGAACTGTTGCGACGGTTGCTGGTGATGTTGGTGAAGCGCATTGATGGACCGCCAACTCTTGATGCTGAAGACCAATGGATTCTCTTTGTAGATGACATTGATGTCTGGCGGAATCATTTCATTGATGATCGGATCGGTCTTGAGAATTGGAGCATGTTTGAGAGAATCTTTTTGGAAGGCCCACGTCACAATATTTCGTGTGCGATTTCTGGGATTCAATCAACTGCATTGCCCGCGATGTTGAGTAGTCGGGTGCGACAGAAGTGGGGGCTGACTTCGCCACCTGGTCGTTGCTCGGTAGAAATTGAGGCACGAGAGCTACAAGCCCAGTTGTTGCAGAACCCGTCGGTACCCGATGATGGCCAAGACATCAAGAGTCAAGAACTGGTAGTTGCTCATCTGCCACGAACAATCATGTTCGATTCTTTGAACGGACCCAGTTCGTGGGCAATTGATGCAGAACAGTTCGCCGAAGTCCCACTTCCATGTCACGGAAGTATTTGTGTTTTTGGTTCACGCGATTCAGGCCGAAGAATGTCGATCCATGCCATGCGGCAAGCGTGGGAGAACACCTATCCACACGGGCGAGTTTTGGACTTCCGTAGCGGACAAGAAGATGACGAGATCGATGTTCGTCTCGATGATCTGCCCACTTTGGTACTTGCCGATGAAAATGTCACCAACCTAATCATTGCTGAATATGTGAATCGGGTTCACCTAGGGCGCAGCAATGTCACGTTGATTGCTAGTTGTTCTCCGCATTATGTCCGCTCACATCCAGAACATTGGATGAATACTCTGCGTCGATTGCGAACAGGTTTGTTGCTTGGCCAAGCAGCACTGCATGATGCTGATCTATTGGGGCTCTATACGACACAACCACATGTCTATGGCGAAGCAGTGGGTCGGGGATTATGGGTTGTTGACGGATGCCCGATGGGCATCGTTCAATCAGCGAGCGCGTAGTTCGAGGCGGTCGCGAAGCAAAATCTTGTAACGACGCTCGTGCTGTTCGATCCAGCCCAAACGAATAAAACTACTAATGGCTTTGTTCACGCGTTCACGTGATGCACCAACCATGCCAGCAAGTTCTTCTTGTGTCACCGGGAGAACAAATTCGTCAGCACCCGCAGCGAGTTCGAGCAAACGCTTGGCGGTGCGACCAGTGACGTCGAGGAAAACCGAGTCGGCAAGTGCGCCGTCCATAACGCGCAGGCGTTCGGCAAGCATTCGTACAACGCCGCGAAGAACTTTGGGGTTGTTATCGAGCAAGTCACCTACGGGGTCGTAGGGGATCTCGAGGACTTCACTTGGTTCAATGGCACGAGCCATAGCCGAGCGAGGTCCGCCGTCAAGGAGTCCCATTTCGCCGAAGAGGTCTCCGGCTTCCATGAGGGCAACCATGCTCTCGCGCTTGTCGAGTTCGCTGGCAATCGCAATAGCGACTCGGCCACTGATGACGATGTACATCGATTCGGCTTCTTC
>SXGQ01387582.1_pt1 | contig 21078 bp, 29 predicted proteins | sample 3178371 | NCBI WGS metagenome assembly SXGQ01 (sample SAMN11356859, study PRJNA531348) | freshwater metagenome | isolation source: freshwater sample F1-20 | place: China: Fuxian Lake, Yuxi | collected 2017-12-25 | reverse complement strand
AAGAAACCAAGGATGAATATATTCTTGAAATTCCGAACTTGAGATTTATTCCGAATGCTGATTTAGAAAATTCTGAGGGAAGAAAAGAAGCTTGGGATAAATTGTTGCGTCTTTTAAATGGAAAACCTTTTATATTTGATGATGATTTGAAATTGAATTTCACCAATATAACTTCCCTTGTAAACCTTCAATCGGTTAATGGTGATTTGAGTTTACATCACTGTGAAAAATTAACTTCCCTTGGAAACCTTCAATCGGTTAATGGTGGTTTGGATTTGAGTTATACTGAAATAACTTCCCTTGGAAACCTTCAATCGGTTAATGGTGGTTTGGATTTGTATAAGTGTAATCAATTAACCTCCCTTGGAAACCTTCAATCGGTTAATGGTTTTTTGGATTTGCGAAACACTCCTATTTCAGAAAAATATTCTGAAGAAGAAATAAGACAAATGGTGAATGTTAAAGGTGATATTTATATATAATGAAAGATCTTATTAAAAAAATATTAAAAGAAGAAACCAAGGAAGAGTATATCCTTAAGATATCAAACTTGAGGTTTATTCCTGATGCCGATTTGGAAAGTCTTATAGGTAGATACAAAACTTGGAATGAACTTCTTCGTTTGCTGAATGGAAAACCTTTTACATTCGATGATGATTTGAATTTGTATAATAGTTATATAACTTCCCTTGGAAATCTTAGATCGGTTAATGGTTATTTGAATTTGTTTGGGTGTGATCAATTAACTTCCCTTGGAAATCTTCAATCGGTCAATGGTTATTTGGATTTGTCTGGATGCTATCGATTAACCTCCCTTGGAAATCTTCAATCGGTTAATAGTTATTTGGATTTGATTAATTGTGAGGAATTAACATCCCTTGGAAATCTTCAATCTGTTGGTGGTTTTTTAGATTTGCGAAATACGCCTATTTCAGAAAAATATTCTGAAGAAGAAATAAGACAAATGGTGGATGTTAAAGGTGATATTTTCATATAATGAAAGATCTTATTAAAAAAATATTAAAAGAAGAATCCAAGGATGAGTATATCTTTGAGATTCCAAACTTGGGGTTTATTCCTAATACTGATTTGGGAAGTGATAAGGGTGTGACTGAAGCTTGGGATGAATTGTTGCGTCTGTTGAATGGCAAACCATTTATATTCGATAATAATTTAAGTTTGTATAAAGGTGACATAACTTCCCTTGGAAATCTTCGATCCGTCAATGGTGATTTCGAATTACAGGATGTGAATATAACTTCTCTTGGAAACCTTGAATCCGTTGGTGGTAATTTTAACTTAATTAATATTAACATAACTTCCCTTGGAAACCTTCAATCTGTTGGTGGTTATTTAAAACCTGAAGAGACACCAATAACTTCCCTTGGAAACCTTCAATCTGTTGGTGATTTTTTGGATTTATTTGATGCAAGAATAACTTCCCTTGGAAACCTTCAATCTGTTGGTGATTATTTGGATTTGAGTAGAACCGATATAACTTCCCTTGGAAACCTTAAATCCGTTGGGGGTTATTTAAGTTTATATAAAACCAATGTAACTTCTCTTGGAAATCTTGAATTTGTTGGTGAAAGTTTGATTTTGAAAGAAACACCTATTTCAAAAAAATATTCTGAAGAAGAAATAAGACAAATGGTAAAAGTTGTAGGTCGTGTTATTCTATAATGAAAGATCTGATTAAAAATATTAAATGGGGTTTATACAAGTGATGAGTATTTATTTTTATAAAACTCAAACTCATGCCATCACAAACAGACATCGACAAAGTCAAAAGTAATCTTAATAATTTGATTGATTTAAATTCCCAACTCCTTGTTGGAGGGAATCTAAAAATAGAAAACGCATTTTTGTTATTATCAATGCAAGATAACCATGACCTCGGGGTTCAGATTGGGATTAATCTAATCGATGGTGCATTTTGGACCGCAGGAGATGTTGTCGGTGGATTAATTGCTAATTTCTGTTGTGGTGTTATTTCCCATTATTCGGACAATACCCCACCTTCTCTTCTTGGAGTGACTTCCCAATTGATTACAAGATTTCAGGAAACATCCAATCAATTTCAATTCGATCTTCAAACATTCCATGACTCACCCGAAGAATATTGGGATACAGTTTATTCAGGAATTGTTCATACTCCCTTTGGCGCATACCCCGTCTCGGGAAAGTTGTCTGATCTTGCAACAGTAGATGTTCCAAGTGTTGATGATCCCATCTTTACCGAATGGCTTGATAAATGTGAATTCGGTCTTGACCAAGAGGTTTGGAGTGAATTGTTAAAAAACTTTACTATCACCACCTATTATCCAGCATTGAAATTCCCTTGCAAACAATATTCATATAATGATGTTGTAAATTGGAATACAGGTTTTTACGAGAACAATCCATCCTATTGGAACAATTTCTATTATTGTCATGATAAAGGATTATTTGGTAATGACCAATCATATTACGCGTTATATCAGAATAATATTGGGACGGGTTGGTCGATGTTCTCTTGTGGAGGTTTGTCTGAAGATGCTTGTAATTATCTCTTCTGTGATTTAAGTGACGGAGTTCCCAACCCTTCTGCGGTTAATGGTGGTCTTTTTGCTCGGACATTCGTCTTCAACAATATGTCAGGTATAAAGAAAACAACTCATACATTCTCTCACTAATTGTATATTTATAAATAAAATTATCATCATGAAAAAAGTAATAAGATTAACAGAATCAGATTTAGTTCGTTTAATTAATAGGGTTATTTCTGAACAATCAACCGAAGGTAGAATTCAATCAACACCAGAACAAGAATTATTTAAACCACAAGAAATCAAGATGAATGCCCAAAAAAATCAAAAAATATTGGGGATGTTACTTGAAATTAATAATATGTTCAAAACTTTTGGAAAAATTTCCACAATGACAGAGTATGACATACATCAGCAGGCTTCTCGTGTGAGTTCCAAAATAACCAGTGAAGAATTAAAAAAGATAATCGATTTAGGAACAAATAAATTAACAGAAATAAAATCATTCATAAAAAAAAGTCTCCCAATGACGGTGAAGGAAGATATAAATACTCAAATTATAAGAGTGGAAGATGCGCTGAAAACAATTAGAAAAAATATGAATAAATTTTCTAAAACATCTAATACTACCCTTCCAAAACTTCCAACTTAATTAAGTTTTTCAACTTAATAAATTGTGACTATTTATAAATAAAATTTTATTATGGGGAAAAGAATTATTATTACCGAGGCTGAAAGGATTGAGATCCTAAAAAAATATGGATTAAATGAAGGCATCCCCGAATATCTCGAAGCTGGAGCTGCCGCATTTTTCTTTTATAAATTCTTCCAAGGATTCAGAAAGAGTCCATTTTATAAAAGAAATGTATGGTCAAAAGAAGACAAGGCATACGAAAAAGAGCGTATTTTAAAAGGATTACCAAGTATGATAGAATGGTTCAGAAAAGTTTATCAAAAACATCCTGATTATGATCACCAAGAAATTTTGGATTTCTATCACAATGAATTACTCCCTATGATTGAAAAAGAGGAAATCATTGATTTGGATGATGTCATGGATCATTTGAGACCTTACATTTATTATTGGGAGGATAGAAGGGATGAACATTTGGAAAAAAACCCTGATGATTATAAATATTTTTGGCCCAATTACTCACCTGATGATGATGATAATTCAAAATAACCCTTCTTAATGGAGGGTTTTTTATTATAATTTAATTTATATTTATAGTAAAAATGTTCAGTTTTCTCAAAAGAATTTGGCCAATTGCTTTATTTGTAATTTTTGTTATTGGCGTAATAGAAGAGGTAAAAACTTGGGATAAATCTCAAAAAATCGTTGCAATCATTTCATTTATCTTTTTCCTTGGTCTAATATTCGGATTACCTCTAATCTTCGGTATTGAATATATTTATTAATATGGAAGAAAATAAAAAAATTAGAGTCTTAAGGTTATTAATTGATAAAATAATTCAGTCAGAGGGTTTAGAAGATATATTCTGTAAGGATTATGTAATTTACTATGTAAATGAACTTTTATTGATTGTTATGGAAATGAAAGAAAATAAAAAAATTTCTCGATATCAATTACAAAAACTTATTCAAAACGAACTATCAAGTTGGGTATCCGAAACTGTTTATGTGAATGTTATGGAAATGACAACAAGTTGTGAGGACAAACCTAACAAATAATTTTTATCTCAGTTAATATATTTATAATTAAAAAGTTATGTCAAAAAAAATTATCAAACTTTCAGAATCACAACTTATCGAGATCATTGAAAAGGTTATAACCGAAAGCGAAGTAAATGAAGATCTCGGAGGTATGGACGATTCTCATCCTGTTTATGGTAAGATGAGTCCCGACGACTTACTTTCATATGTGAAAAAAGGGGACATTAAATTGAAAAGAGTCAATCCAAATAGAATAGAAGATGGGGAGGAATATATGTCCGATGACCCTTCAGCGATAGAGAACGAGAGAATAAAGAAGAGAATGGAAAGACAACCCCAATTCGAATCAAGAAAAAGAAGATAATCTAAATCCCTCACTAAGGTGGGGGATTTTTATTTTATCGATCTATTTATATTTATGAATCTTAAAGAACAAACATCCAAAATAAAATATATGATGAATCTTCTCACCGAAGAAAAAGGTGAGAAGTATATTTCAGTATTCCAAGATTTGGTTGATTCTTTTGTTGAAAAAGTCAAAGAGGATTTTAATGATTTTGATATGGGAGAAATGGATGTATCATTATTTGTTTCTACTTTGGAGAAGGTCGAAGTTAAGAAAGTTGAGTTAGGTGAAAAGTTGGTTGTTTATGTTGATCTCTATGTTTCGTTAGATTCGGGATATGACTATTATTCGTTCTTATATGAAATTAATAATTATATTAGATCAGTAATACCCAACTCTGAAATAGTTTTGGAGGATTTAATTTTTACCAAAAACCCTATGGATTTTTTTGAATAGAAATCTTAATTTTTTTGTTTTAGAAATTTTTTGATTATATTTGTCTTATGAAACTCACCTTCATAAGCGATACCCACACAAAACATAAAAACCTTGTTTTGAACGGAGGTGATCTTCTCATTCATGCTGGTGATATCATGAATACAGGTCTGAATAAAAACGAAATCATTAATTTCCTTTCTTGGTTTGCTGACCAACCTTACGATCATAAAATTTTTATTGCAGGAAATCACGATTGGTATTTTCAAAGACATTCTGATGAAGTGAAATCTTTGTTGGAAACCTTCGAAGGTGAATTGACCTACTTGGAAGATTCGGGAACTGTATTCGGTGGTCAGAAAATTTGGGGAACCCCATGGCAACCCGAGTTCAATGATTGGGCTTTTAACCTTCCAAGAAATGGTAAGGAGTTAGAAGAAAAATGGAATCTGATTCCTGAAGATGTTGATATTTTGATTTCACATGGTCCTTCTTATGGAACTCTTGATAGATCATCTTTTAGTCCCATCCCTTTGGGTTGTGAGGTTCTTTCTGAACGACTTAAAGTAGTTAAACCAAAGATCCATGTCTTTGGACATATTCACCACTCATATGGGTATGTTACAGATGGAAGTTGTCACTACTTCAATGCTTCTATGTTGTGTGACAATTACATTTACAAACACAAACCTTTAAATATCGAGTGGGATCCCAATCTTAATGAATTGGAATTTGTATAAACCCTTCCTTTATTTGGGGAAGGTTTTTTCTTTATGTGTTATCAACAATTGAATCATACACATATTCGTCAATAGTTTCGTCAGACGTAGTAGGATAAAAATAATTAAAATCAAGCCTTGGTTTTTTAATATATCCTTGATAAACCAACTCTTTTAAAAGTTTTTTTATATCGATATCACCTTCTAAATCTGTGTACATTTCTATATAGTCTACAACATCATCATCATATACATCTAATAAGTCTTCCAAATCTACTTCTATAACCGCGCCAATATCATTTAAATCTAAAACATTACCAAAATCCCCCAACTTATCTCGCAATTTTTCCAAAGCAGCCTCATTATATGTATTTTCATATGCACTTGACATACCCCACCTTATATAATTTATTAAATCTTCCATTCCATACTTTTCCAAACTTTCATAAAGTGTGTCTTCCTCGTTTTCTGGGTTATACTCAAGGTTGGATTGTTTTATTAGTTCCTTGATTTTATCATCCACCTTTGAGTTACTCGCATATTTTAAATAATTCATAATATCGTTGTTGTCAATTTCATAATAATCTTGAAATTCAAAATTTAAAATTGAATAAATTATATCGTTGCTATAGCTTTCTGTATTTATAACATCATCAATTTCACTTGGGTCTAAATGAATTGTTTTTTTGAAGGATATATTAGGTAAATCAATTATTTTTAAATCTTTGAGTTTTATCTTATCTCTCAATGTATTAAACAAATCAGGTCTTTTGTTATATATTTCTCTCACCATATCCGTTGGTAAGTCATATATCTTAAAATCCAACGCAGATTCATATTCCGAACCAAAACCCTTAATAAAAGGTTTTCCATCTTCATCTATCAAATAAAACAAAGGAACAATATATTTGTGAAACACATCTTTTGGTTTTGAGTTTTTTGGTCCTTTGAGTTGATAAATAATTCCCCTGTCTTCATTTATCGATGCTGTAAGATGAGACTTGTTTGATTTAAACTTTTCGTTGATAGGTTTAACTTCCCTTAAAGAATAAAGTGTTCCTTCCCCTGTTCTTCCACAGTGACCCATCCTCTCACATTCCTCATCAGAATTATTGGTCTGAAGGTTGGCCCAATAAAACCCATTTCCATTTTCGTCCCTGAAGTCAATTAATATTGGATTTTCTTCCACATAGTTTATATCTCCTTGTTTTACATTCAATGAATCGTGCCATTCTTTGGATGCGTCCCTCAACTCATCAAAACTTAAATTCTTAAAATCTTTAACATCGCTGTTCAACCCGACTCTTATCCAATCCATAACCAAGGTTATGGAGTTATCCATCCTCCTCAATCCTGGCGGGTTATTAATCTGTTCGATGATGGACTCTTTGGTTCTCCCTTCACTAATATATTTGTCAATAATTTTGTTTACCAACCATACAGATAGGGAACCCGCCTTTCCTTCGATATAATCAGCTTGTTCTTCACTCAAACCCACCTTATCCATAAGGACTTTTTTCTTTGAGGCTTCAAGAATTATAGAGGTTAGACTAGATACTAATTTCATAAAAAAAACTTTTCTATAAATATGTCTTTTGATGTGTTATTATTGTAAGTTTTAACAAAAAAATATGGGAACAATAACAGGATATGTAGATATTGGAGAGTTATTAAACTCTTGTGGATCAGATAAAAATTCATTTCATAAATATGGTAATGGATATAACTTAATTTTTTCTGAACAGTTTTTAAAACAAGGAAGACCTTTGAAAGTTTTGGAGATTGGTGTATTTAATGGTGCCTCTATAAATGGTTTCTCACAAATTCCTTATGTAGATGAAGTTGTAGGTGTTGATACATATAGTTCATTTGTAACTGACAATCCAAAAGTTACATTGTATATTGGAAATGAGTTTGATGCTTATTCTTTGAGGACTTTAGAAATGTTGAAAAATAATCATGAAAAATTTGACATAATTATCGATGATGGTCCTCATACTTGGGAAAGTCAAGAATGGTTTTTTAGAAATTATACAGAATTATTGAATGAAGGTGGTGTTTTGGTTTGTGAAGATATAAGTATAGATTATATAAAAAATTTAAAAAAACTTCAGATTGAATTGGATTTATATGTTTTGGATTTGAGATTCAATGCGAATCCAAATTACAACGAATTCTTAGCTTTAAGATATAAAAATTGATTTCAAAGATAAAAATCATTAATATTGAGTAATAATATAAAAAATGAAAACATTTCTCATCTTTCTTGGATTTCTTATAATCCCATTTCTCTCCTTCTCACAGGAGCTCACAAAAATTATTGACACGATGACCGACAAAATTTATTTTGTTGATTCAGGAACCTATTATCTTGACGAAGCAAACGATCAGGGATTTCGTTTGGATGGATTATGGAAAATGAATTCCGAAGTCCCAATCTTTGAGGGATTTACCGCAAAAGTGATCGGGATCGGAGGTTGTGTCGAAAATGTCACAATGATCATTCAACTCGAAAACGGTGAAAAAATCACCAAAATTTCTTGGAATAAATTCAACTGTGAAGGAAATTGTTTCTTTCGATTCACCCCTAAAGAACTTGAGATGTTACAAACAATTCCGATTTCCCGAATTAGATTTCAAAATGGGAGAAATTATGAACAATTAACAGGAGAACCCAACAATCCAAGATTCTTCATTGAGATTAATCAAAAGGCAAAGGAAGGGGGTTTTAAGGTGATTAAAGAATGAGGGTCGAGAGACCCTTTTTTTTTTGACAGAATATTTGAATTTCTCCGATGAATAATATAATTTTGTGATATGAATAAATTATTCCTTTTTATCTCCACGGTTTCTGTAATTGTGGCCTGTGGTTCAAAAATTCATAATGGAAAGATCTGTGTTGAAACCATTGACGGATATGGTGAAGAACAACAGGTTGAATTTTGGGTCGAGGATATTCTCGTAAAAGAACTTATGATTAGTGAAGATGTTCTTGAACAAATTGGAACAACGGCATGTAGGTATTCAGATTGGAAAATCGAAAACAAAAATTATTTCTACATTGATAATAATCGTATCAACATGATTGTTCTCAATGAAGAAAAAAAACAAATTCATGTATGGACGCATGTAGTTCAAACTCATACAGATGGAACCCAATCTTTCATTACGAACTCATTCGATTTTGATCTCAACGGAAATATTCTGTATGATGAATCAGGTGATATGTCAATTTATTCTTATGAATATTGATTTAAACTATTTATTGTAGGAGACAAATACTCCTAAATTCTAATTTTGACACAATTTATTCTAAAATTCGGTCTTGCCGCTTTGGGGATGATCTATCCACTTGTGATGTGGTGGTGGATTGGTCCCCAAAGTTCTATTTCTATGTATTTTTTAACACCAGCACAGTTCCTTTTTTTACTTTTTAACGCTGGAACATCATTTTATTTTACAAATACTAAAAATTGGGTCATTTCAGGTGTTCTTTTACTCTTACTTTCCTGTTTTTCGGTTCAGTATTTTACTTGGATTCACAATATTTTTGCTATTTTGTTCTTTGTTTTTTCTCTGATTAGTATTTTCAGGTCAAAAAGGTATAAAATTATGGGTCTCGGTGTTATTTTAAGTCTTTTTGGGTTGTTTCATTCGGTCTTCCTAACAGAATATATTGCAGTTGTCTTTATTTCCATATATCATATCCTGATACTGAAGGATTTGTTCAAATATCAATACCGAACTAAGAAATTAATAGGTTGATATTTATTATTATAACAAATAAGACATGGGAAGAGCAAGAAAACCTTTAAAAAAGGGTCCGAGTAGAAAAACAACGGTCAAAAACCTCAAAAATATGCAAGCTAATCTTGAATTGATCAAAAAACTTCAGGAAGATCTTTCAAAACTTAATTGAGGAGATCACTTTAAACAAAGTAATCACAATCAGAAAAGAAATTATTGTCAGAATTGGTATGGTCAATAACCACCACCATCCTGTTATGATTGGAAACGCGACTTTAGTCAAAAAAATCAAACCGACTAGGACTAAAAGTGTCGAAATTAGGGAAATAATGATGAAAACCTTTGCTAAACTTTCCATTTTAAGAATAAATATTTGGAATTTAACCGAAAAAGCTTAAATTTGTAATATGTTCAAACTCTTTCTCCTTGTACTGTTGATTGCTCTCATTTTCGGGGGTTTCAAAGGGTTTTTTGGTGTGATTAAGGGGTGTGCTAAGGGTATTATGTGGATAATTGTGGTTATTATTTTACTTATTCTACTAAATTTCTTATGAGGAAAATTTCTTCACTCAAAAGGATGATCGAGGAATATGGTTCGAAACTAATCGAGATGGAGGCCGATTTTTACGATTTAAAATTAACCGCAGGTCTCATAAAACAATATTTATCGATGACTGTGGAACAACATTTGGACCATAAAATAGAAGATGGTGAATTGGTCTTCCTAATTATAGACCAATATGGAATAGGAAACTATGAAGAGGCTCAACAAGACTTAGATGAGTTCAGTGTGGTGTTCAATTAACACAAATCATTATATTTATAATTAAAATTATAATGAAAAAAGTGCTCCGTCTATCAGAAAATGATTTTAAGAACAGAATCAAATCTCTGATCCAAGAACAAGAAGAAGAAAAGTCAAATGACTTCCCAACCCTTGTTTCACACCTTTTATTCTCCCAAACTCAAGTCCATATTTTCCATCTTCAGACAAAATCTTACGCAGAACACAAAGCGTTACAAGATTATTATGACGGAATCGGGGATTTGGTTGATGAACTTGTTGAATCATACCAAGGAGAATTCGGAATCATAGAAAATTATAAATCATTCAAAGTTGAATCATATACAGATTCAGAAAAGGTTTTATCTTACTTTGAAATGATCTTAAACGCAGTAAAGGAGGGAAGGGAAACAATTGAATCAACTCATCTACAGAACATATTGGATGAGGTAATCACCCTTGTTACGAAAACGATGTATAAACTGAAGTTCTTAAAATGAACCATTAACCCCTCTTTAACGAGGGGTTTTTTGTTTAATTAAGTATTTATTATTTATGAAAGAAATCATAAGGAGAGTCCTGAAAGAGGATATTGGACCTGATTGTGAAAAACAATTTCAGAAAGATCTTCCAAGATTCATTAAAAATAACATCAGAAGATTCAAAGATGTTGTAAATCTCATGCTCGAACCAAAAAAGGAAGGATTCAAAGGAGATAAAGAAAAATACGAAGAAATTTTAAAGTTGATCGGAAAAAACGATAAAGAAATTTCCGACATTTTGAATATGAAGTTTGTTTATAATCAAGATGGAGAATGGTCAAGAATTAATAAATTAAACACGAATTACTCTGACCTTTCCGTTTTCATATATGATGTTTTGAAAGATGAAAATGCAGATTTTTGTGAGTTAGAGAGAGAATTACAAACAAAAGACCCAAGATTAATTAATGGATTAATCAGAAGAATCACAGAAAATGCGGATCTATATTTTGATAAATACCTACTTCCAAATGAAGACAAATATACTTCTAACAACACCAAGAACTCCAAAAAAGGTGATCAAAATGAAGAATATGTTAGCGAATTTTTAACTCAAGCAAAAATAGGTTGGGAACTCATATATCAAGCCGTTGAAGGAAGTCCGATAGATACAAAACTAGGAATTGACTTGGTTTTCAGAAATATGTTTGGAAATGTTAAAACAGTTCAAGTCAAGTCTGTAACATCTATTAAACGAGTTAATCAAACTCCTTGTGAGAAACAAGGTAAATTTACAAATAAAATAAAAAGTGGTGGTTATTTTGTTTTCAGTCGTTATGGGGTGAAAATAAATGATAGAGATGTTGATTATGTTGCATACATTTCTAATGACGGAAAAATTATTATTTGTAAAAAGTATAGTCCTGTGACGGTAGTTGGAAATAACTGTGTGGATGAACCTTTGAATGTCTTCCCATCTAACCCAAGAGGTTCATTCTATGTTGATCACGAATCTGTAATTTTGAAAAACTTTTTTCAATGAAACTTTCAAAAAGTAGTATGGATAGATTTTACGAACTCTTCAAAGAGAAGGGAGTTACGAAATCCGTAGCTAAAGATGAAATATTGGACCTAATTAATTTTGTAAAAGATCTTCCTAAAAATATTGTTCTATATAGAATTATATTTGTGGATAGGGAAGATAAAATTAATAAAGAAAAACCAGGAACGCATTATTCAATGGATAAAGATGAACTATTGAAAAATCACTATACAACCATTGGAACATCAGAATTTGGAAAAGAATGTTTTTTAATGACAGTATTGGCTGATAAAGATATGGTTGATGTTGAACGAACAATTGCAAATAATATCCTTCACCCTGATGAAAAAGAAGTTACATTAAAGAAGGGTGGGAAAGGAATAAAATATCTAAAACACGAAAGAATCAATGAGTAAAAAAATAACCCTTTCAGAAAAAGAAATTGCTGAAATAAGAAAAAAACATGAAACTGAAAGAAGTAATTATGAATTCTTCAGTAAGAAAGTTTTTGAACCAAAGAAAAAACTTGATGAACAAACCGTATCATCTGTTGTAAGTGCGGGTATTAGTAAAGGAAAAGAGGAAGCTGATGGATCTATAAGTTTTTCCGCAACAACTCCTTCATCTAACAGAGAAGTTGCTGCAAAAATTGCTTTGGGCTTAGCGGAAAAAGAAGGGTATTCTTTGTCAAAACAAGCTAAAAGACTAGTTGAAAAACTACCAGAAGGTGGTTATAGAGTAACTTTATATTTTAATAAATCATGAAAAAAACAATTTGTAATTTAGTAAAGAAGATTACCTTCGGGAAGGTATGTCTTGGATGGTGTAAATTATGACCAACAAAAAACCCCTCCTTTGAGAGGGGTTTTTCTTTTTTTCGTTGAAATGTAATCAAATTCAAACATAGAGATATTTATAAGTATGGCATATGTTTATAAACACATCAGACCCGATAATAATGAAGTATTTTATATTGGTATCGGCATTGAAAAAAATAGAATTAATAGTGTTCGGTCAAGAAATAAATATTGGCATAATATTGTAAATAAATATGGAAAAGTTGAAGAGGTAATTGAGGAAAACTTGACATGGGATCAAGCTTGTGAAAGGGAAAAATTTTGGATAAAATTTTATGGAAGAAAAATATATGGTGGATCTTTGTGTAATATGACTGACGGTGGTGAAGGTAGTTTCGGAAAGGTGGTTAGTACTGAGACAAAAAAAAAGATTTCCGAATCAAGAAAAGGAAAAAAATTATCTTATGATCATAAGAAAAAAATATCAGAAGGGAACAAGGGAAAACTCAAACCTAAACCAGAATATTTTTCCCAAAAAATGAGAGAAATTGTAAAGGGTAGTATTAGAACGGAAGAATCAAAAATCAAACAATCAATATCAACTAAAATAACTTTATCTAAAATTAAAGATAAATTAAAAGAAAAATCAAAAGGTCAAAAAAACTCAAATTCAGTCAAATATATATTATATAATGTTCTGTCAAATTCTATAATTGAAATTATAGGTTATAAATCAGTTTTAGAATATTATAATCGACTTACGGGTAGAGAAAATAAAGATGCAATGTTTTTGTTAAAAAAAATTAAAGAAAATAAAGTACCCGAATTAAAATTTTTAGATTCAATCAAACATAATTCAAAATAAAAAAACCCCTCCTTTGAGAGGGGTTTTTAATGCTTTAATATACAAGCAAAACTCTATGGTTTTGCATCATTAAACAAACATTGCTGGTTCTTCTTGATGTTTTTCTATTTGAAGAAGTTCATATGCTCTTGCAAGTCTTGTCATACCAATACCCGCTCCAAATCTTGGGAAGAAATCATGAGATAAGAATTCTTCAAGTTCCTTTTCAACTCTTTCTCTTCCGAAAAGTTCAAAAAGTTTCTGACAGTATTTTCCATCCTCGATTGAGTAGAACATTTCACGCATTCCTTCAACATCACAAGAACGTTCAGCCGACCCGATTGTTTCTTGTCCGTAAAGAATAACATCAACCTTGTTAAAGATTTCACCCCCTCGTTGTTTCATGTTCCAGAACGGATTCGTTCTTCTTGGGAAAAGTTCCAAAGAAACAACCGACCCTTTTTCATTCCATAATCTATCTTCATCTTCATGCTCGATAATTGAAATTCCCCCATACTCCTGACAAACATCATCGTATTGAACATGAACTGGTGAATCGAATCCCAAATGATCAAGTAACTCAGATTCTAATTTCAACATCTCTTCGATTCCACCCTTTGACTCAAACTCGAACATGGGAAAAATTAAGGAGTGTCTTCCTTCAATTGGGTTTTTCTCTTCACGATATGAAGTTGTAAGACAGAATACCCCATCCCATTCAGGATTTTGAAGTAATTCATATTCGAGCCACATTTGACCTGTTTGTGGAAGTGGCCATTGTTCCCCACAGTATTCAAATGTTTTAACTGAATGTGGGTTTTCACATGCTGCCAAGATCGAAAGACGAGATTGAGCTGGAACTTCTTTGAAGTTTTTAGCCAAAAAGAACTCTCTCATTTTTTGAACGAGTTCGTTGTAGGTTTGTGTGTTTTTCATTTTGTTTTTTTTGGTTTTTTATGTTTTATTTATTGTTTTCATATGGGCAAAAAAAATCCCTCAATAATGAGGGAATGATTTTTGTTGATTTATATTTTGAATATTTGGATGTCCGTAGTTCATAATTTTTTCGCAATTTTTGATAAATATATCCGACCAAAACAAAAGGATCAAGATTTCATAAAAAAATTTTACTATAATTATTTTAAAAGAACAACCATGAAAAAATACACAATCTTTACCATATTACTTTCCGTTTTATCAATTGTTTCATTCGGTCAATCGGAGTTCGAAGAAAAACAACAAAAAAGATTTGATCGATATCAAAGACCAAGTAATCCCCCCTCTGAAGTCATTATCGTCCCAACACCGAACTATAATCCATATTTTAACCCATACTACCCAAATTTATATTATAACCGTTATACCCCCTATAATCCGTATTATGGGATTCCAACAGTTACACCAAGAATGTTTGGTAGAACAGTTGTATCGATGGGGATTTTATCAACCATCGGAACCGACCCATCCCTCCCCACTTTTGGTATGTATGGAACCCTCGGATCCGAAAACATATTTTTTAAATTATCATATGAAGGAAGTAGAGTTTCAGAATATGAACATTACAACAACATAACCTTGAATGATGTCTATGGGTGGGGTGATGAATCGAGAGGTGAATTTCAAAGATACTCATCCTTGTTTTTGGGAATTGGAGGGAAAGCAACACCTACCATATATCCCTTCTTGGGTGCAAACTTTTATCAGATGGAAGAGGATCTTGTATTCTTCGATGAATTCAAAATCTTATCCGATGATGGAGAATATTCAATCAATGGTTTGGATAAGAATGGATTGAATGTAAGAGGTGGGATTATGTTCAGGAAAAACAATTTTGAAATGGAAACAAATTTGACCCTCATGAATCCCGCCAGACTTGGTTTTGGAATTGGATTTAATTTCTGATATAGTTTGATTTTTGATGACAATTTGTTATTCTTTTTCCATAGAATAATAAATCCATATGAATTTAATTCAGACAGAATTTGGAACAAGTCCCGTTCTTGCAGATGGGAAAAAAAACTATTTGATTGATATAGATGGAACAATCACAGACGATGTTCCAAACGAAGAACCCGATCGGATGGTTAGTTGTCTCCCATTTAAAGATGCGGTTGAAACAATCAACAAATGGTTTGAAGAAGGACATGTTATTACATTCTTCACTTCAAGAACTGACGAACACAGAAAGATAACTGAAGATTGGTTTAAAAAACACGGGATTAATTATCATAATCTATTGATGAATAAACCCAGAGGTGGAAATTATCATTGGATAGACAATCACATAGTTAGAGCAACAAGATACGACGGGGTGTGGGGTGAACTCATAAAAAAGAAGGTAGATATAGAAGTTTTTGAAGAAAGATGATAACAGTTGGGTTTTCAACTCGGAAGATAAATCCGAGTTTTGTTGATTATATAAGAGCAACAATCGGACCAAAAAATGTAGAGATAATTCCTATTGAAAATGATGGAAAGTATTCTCTTACCGAAGCTTACAATATGATCTTGGATCAAGCACAAAATGATATTGTTATTTTGATGCATGATGACATTTATTTCGAGAATAAAAGTTGGGGTTCAAATGTTTTATATCATTTCCAAAAAAATCCTGAATATGGAATCTTGGGTGTAGCAGGGACAACTCACATGCCAAAGTCTGGTCAGTGGTGGGAAGATAGGACCAAGATGTATGGGATTGTAAATCATGAACACGAAGGGAAAAAGTGGGAATCCAAATATTCAAATAGTTTAGGAAAAGGAATCCAAGATGTTGTCGTTTGTGACGGACTATTTCTTTGTGTGAATAAAAACAAAATCAAAAAAACATTTAACGAAGAAGTTAAAGGATTTCATATGTATGATATTGATTTTTGTTTTAGGAATTTCTTGGAAGATGTAAAGGTTGGTGTTATATATGATGTGAGAGTTACCCACAAATCTATTGGAATGACCAATCAGGAGTGGGAGAACAATAAAAATCAGTTCGCAGAAACTTACAAAGATTTCTTACCTTCAAAAATCAAGAGAAATCTTACGATGGATTCAAGAATCAAAGTTCTCATATCTGGACTTTTTTTGAATCAGTTTACAGGATCAGAGATGTATCTTTATGAGTTATCAAAAGAATTGTCAAAATTGAATTGTGATGTTACAGTAGTAGCACATAATGACAACGGACCACTTGCCAAATTAGCCAAGAAACTGAACATCAAACTTTTGAAATCAGATGAATACCCTGGTTTTAAGTTGGGAGATGGGAAATGGACCATGAATAGTCCAAATGGATTGGTCGTTTCAAACCCAAATACTTTTTATAAAACATCGGAAGTCAGTTTTGATATTATTCACACACAACATAAACCCATTACTGAAAAAGTTTGTAGTCTGTACCCAACCATACCAAAAATCTCAACCATACATTCAGAAGTAATCGATCTTGAAAATCCGTATATTCACGAGTCAATTGAAGAATATATTGCAATAAGACCCGAGATTAAGGAATATCTTATCAACAAATTCGAAATTGATGAGAAGATGATTGATGTTATATACAACCCAATCGATGAATCAAGATTTAATGATAAGAATGTGAAGGAGGGTGAATATGTTTTGTTTGTGGGCACAATCGATTATTTAAGAAAACAAACCATAGAAGATCTTGTTGAATACACTAAGTCTATCGGGAAGGAACTTTGGGTTGTAGGAAAAAGAAACCCACAAAATGATTATATAGTTGAACTCTTATCTAACCCACATGTAAAACATTTTGATGATAATTTCAATGTTGAAAAATATGTAAAGAATTGTTATCAAACGGCGGGAATACAGCTTGGTAGAACCACAATTGAAGGGTGGTTATGTGGGAAAAAAGGATGGATTTATAAAGTAGATAGTTCGGGAAATATTCTCGATAAATCTTTGAATGATCCTCCCAAGGACAAAAATAAATTTAATTCTTCAGAAGTTGCGAAAAAAATTAAACAAAAATATATCGAATTATTGAACAGATGATAATTCTTACTACAACATACAATTGTGAAAACTTCATAGAAAAGTGCTTATATTCTATAATGTCGCAAAATTTTAGAGATTACAAATGTTTTATAACAGACGACCTATCAAATGATAATACTGTTAGTAAAATTAAAAAAATTATAAAAGATGATGACAGATTTATACTTATCGAAAATAAAATAAAAAAATTCCAACCGGGAAATTATGATTACATTATTCGAGAACTTAACCAAAATGATGATGAAATTTGTGTAGAAGTCGATGGGGATGATTGGTTACCTAATTCTAATATCTTGAACAAAATAAATGAAGTATATAAAGATTCCAATGTTTGGATGACAAGTGGTTCTTTTCAATACCATGATGGGAGAAAGGGTTTTGCGAAACCGCCAAATAAATTCCAAAATATTAGAGGACAAACTTTTACACTCTCACATTTAAGAACATGGAAATCTTGGTTATGGAAGAAAATAAAACAGGAGGATTTGAAAGATGAAAATGGAATGTATTGGGAAGTTGCGGGTGATTTGTCTTTTATGTTTCCTATGTTAGAAATGTCGGGAGAAAAACATTTTAGATTTATATCAGAAATTCTTTATATATATAATGAATCTAACCCAATAAATGATCATAAAGTCAACATGGACAAGGTGACTAGATCAGTTATTAAAATAAGAAATAAAATGTCTTATAATTTGTTAAATGAATAAACCAAAATTTTCGATTTGCATTCCAGTGTGGGAACAATACGGAGATGGAGTTAGATTTTTATCTAAAAATTTAGAAAGTATTCAACAACAAACTTTCAGAGATTTTGAAGTTGTAATTTCGGATCATAGTTTTGATGATGAAATACGTGATTTATGTAAAAAATTTGAAAAAAAATTTACAATAAATTACTTAAAATACGAAAACAATAGGGGTAATGGACCCGCGAATACAAATAATTGTATTCGAAATTCTAAGGGTGAATTAATTAAAATAATTTTTCAAGATGATTTTTTTTTCGATAAAAATGCACTATTACTAATTGCAAATGAGTTTAATGATAAGGATTGTAATTGGTTAGTTACAGGATCCAATCATACCTCGGACGATGGAATTAATTTTTTCAATCCTATGGTACCAAGATGGAATGATGAACTAATAATTGGTGTGAACACAATCAGTTCTCCTTCAGTATTATCTTTTAGAAACGAAGATCCATGTCTATTTGATGAAAATTTAGTCATGCTTATGGATTGTGAAATGTACTATCAATTATATAAAAGATTCGGATATCCCAAAATATTAAATAATATTTTAGTAACTAACAGGTTACATTCAAAACAAATAAGTGTATTGTATAAAAAAGATAAAATGGATGAAATTAATTACATAAAATTAAAACATAAAATGTCAAATCATGAATAATATAGTTTATATAAACATACCTGCTGGTGCCGTTGCTGGTGGGGTTGAATCCTTATTTCAATTGGCCGACGCTATAAATAATGTGGGTGGAAAATCAGTTGTAATTTGGGACAGAAAATTACAAGACCCGATTCCTAATAAATATAAAAATTATAATATCATACACTCTGAAGAAGTAGAAGATTCATCTAACAATTGGATTATTTATCCCGAAGTTTGGACTGAAAAAATACATAACTATTCTAATTTAAAAAAATCTATATGGTGGTTAAGTGTTGATAACAATCATAACAAATTTCAAGATTTTCAAGACGAAAACATAACCCATTTTTATCAATCATATTATGCTCAAGACTTTTTGTCAAAAAAAGGAGCAAAAAGAATATTACCTTTATTTGATTACATACCGTCATACTACTTTGAATCTTCATATGAGATTAATGAGAAAGAAAATATAGTATGTTATAATCCTGTAAAAGGGATTGAGATTACAAACGAAATTAGATCACTTAATCCCGAAATAAATTTCATTCCGATTATTTCAATGAATGAAAATGAGATTATCCAATTGTTGAAAACTAGTAAAGTATACATTGACTTTGGTCATCATCCAGGACGAGATCGTATACCAAGAGAGGCAGCATTATTAGGTAATTGTATATTGACAAATGAGAAGGGATCTGCCGGTTTTTACACTGATTTACCATTTGACAGTGAGTTTAAAACAACTAAAATTGAAGAAATTGGAACAAAAATAAACATTTGTTTCAACGAATATGAAAATCGTCAAAAAAAGTTTTGTTTATATCGTTCAGTTATTCAAAATCAAAAAGAACAATTATTTAATTTATGTAAACAATATTTCACATGATTGACTTAACAAAGTTTTATGATTCCGATTTGGGAATAAATGTCGATTTCCTTTATGAACAAGTTGTAAAACATAAAAATGCAATTTTTGTTGATTTAGGAGTTAGAGAGGGTCTATCATCCCAAATACTTTTAATTGAGTCAGATACAAATAAAAATGAAGTTTACGGAGTAGATGTTGATTTTACTATGTTAAATTCCACACTGAATAACCATCCTAATTATTATAAAATTCTTGGGGATTCTGTCACCATAGGTAAGATTTGGGATAAGAAAATCAAAGGTTTATTTATTGATACGTTCCACATAAAAGAACAAGTTTTATGTGAATTATATTATTGGTATAAACATTTGGAAGATGATGGGTTTATTGCATTTCATGATACGAATTGGCCTGAGAGTAAAAATGATATTTATGGCGGTGAAACTTGGGATCGTGTAGAGGATGCTATTAAAATTTTCTTTAACGTTGATAAACTAAATTATGAAGATGAATTTATTAGAATTAGAAATTATCCTGAGTCATGGGGTATGACAATAGTTGAAATTAAAAACAAAAAAAATTATTACAACGAAAATATCAATTGGAAAGAAATTATGAATAGAAGAAATTTTTTAATAAGTATTTTTTGGAATAAGGATAATATAGGAGACTTAAAAATAGACTTAAATATAGATGTATGATTTTGTAATTGTTGGATCAGGATTTTTTGGTTCAATCTGTGCCCATGAGTTAAACAAACATGGATTAAAGTGTTTAGTTTTGGAAAAACGAAACCATATCGGAGGAAATTGTTATACTGAAAAAAGAGATAATATCAATATACATCTTTATGGACCTCACATTTTTCATACTTCTAATAAGGAGGTTTGGGATTGGATAAATAATTTTACGAATTTTAATAATTTTACTTTAAGACCTATTGCTAATTATAAAGATGAAATATTTTCATTACCCTTTAATATGTGGACTTTTAATAAATTATGGAATGTAACAAAACCGCAAGAGGCGAAAAAAATTATCCAAGATCAATCTAAATCTATAGAAGATCCAAAAAATTTGGAAGAACAAGCGATAAAATTAGTCGGGGTTGATGTTTATGAAAAATTAATCAAAGGGTATACTATTAAACAATGGAAAAAAGACCCCAAAAATCTTCCAAAAGAAATCATCAAAAGACTTCCTGTTAGATTTACATATGATAATAATTATTTTAATGATACATATCAAGGAATAACAATAGGAGGGTACACACAAATTTTTGAAAAGTTACTCAAAGATGTTGAGGTTAAATTAAACACTGATTATTTATTTGATAAAGAATATTGGGACTCGATGTGTAAAAATGTAATTTTCACGGGACCGATCGACAAATTTT
>SXGQ01285859.1_pt1 | contig 21079 bp, 33 predicted proteins | sample 3178371 | NCBI WGS metagenome assembly SXGQ01 (sample SAMN11356859, study PRJNA531348) | freshwater metagenome | isolation source: freshwater sample F1-20 | place: China: Fuxian Lake, Yuxi | collected 2017-12-25 | reverse complement strand
TCAAGTTCTTGGCTGGTGCTGGGCCAACGGAGTAGACAAGGACGCGACTGAGGCTGCTGTAGAGCAGCAGATTGCCAATCAGAAGAATCCTCCGTTGATTCAACCACCATTGCCTTGGAGCAATTGAGAGGACTAAATGATTGATCCGGTAACAGCCTTTGGAGTAGCTGTTACGGCCTTTAACACCGTACAGAAGCTCGTAAAGGCTGGCAAAGAAATTGAAAGTGTAGCAGGACAGCTTGGTAAATGGTACTCGGCTGTCCAGTCTTTCAACGAAAGTGCTGCCAAAAAGGAAAGTGACCTCAAGAAAGGTAAATTTCTTGGTAAAGGATCAATTGAACAGGAAGCCTTAGACATTGTAGTACACCGCGAGAGGCTTAAGAAGATGGAGTATGAACTCTATATTCTGATAGCCGGTGTCTACGGACAAGAAGCCTATCAGTCCATGATGGCTGAAAGAACTAAGATTAAGCGTCAGCGAGAACATGCTGCTAAAATAGCTAAGCAGCGTAAGAAGGAAATGATTGCTAATGGTTTTTACTTAACTGCAATTATATTCTTGTTAGTGCTCTGTTACCATGTATGGGATAGCATCTTAAGTAAGCTCTAGGAGAAAGCATGAAAAAGCAAGACAAGGTTGGTAAGGTTATGAAGGAGTACAAAGAAGGTACTCTGCACAGTGGCAAGAAAGGCCCAGTTGTCAAGAGCCGTAAGCAGGCCGTAGCAATTGCCATGTCTGAGGCTGGCATGACTAAACCAAAGAAAAAGATGAAGTAACATGGACGCTGGATTAAACGAGGACTTGAGGCGAATAGAAACAAAAGTAGACAAACTTACTGATGCTGTAACCCGTCTGATCCTCGTTGAAGAGCGTCAGACTGCTCAAGGTGTTCGGATAACGACTTTAGAAGACAAGACTGAAGACTTAGAACACAAGTACAATAAAGTTGACCGTAAGGTTGAACGCTGGGTGAACATGGGCATGGGTGCTTGGGCAATAGTAGTTGTCATATTTGCTTTCGTACAGCTTGTTGCTAAATTACAACAATCATAAAATAATGCTTGACAATATTTGCTACTGGGCTTATAATGTTTATCTAAGACAACATTAAGGACAAACAATGTTAAAAACTTACTTAGAATTAGTTAATAATGTTCTTATTCGTCTTAGGGAACCTTCAGTGTCCTCTATAGGCGATACACCTTATAGTTCATTGATTGGTGTCTTAATCAATGATGCTAAACGAGAAGCAGAAGACGCTTACTCTTGGAATGCTTTAGAGTCTACGATTGTAGTGCCTACTGTTTCTGGGCAAAGAGAATACACACTTACTGGGTCTGGTAATAGGTTTAGGGTTGAGATTGTTCTTAACGACACCGAGGACATCCCGATGGCTCAGGCAGATGGTGCATGGATTGATCGTCAATATTATCTTGCTGATGTTCAGAATGCTGCTCCGATCTACTATAACTTCAAGGGGATGGATAGTAACGGCGATACCAAGGTAGAACTGTGGCCTCAGCCTGATGCAGTCTATTCGTTACGGTTTAATATGTGGATTCCACAGACTGACCTAGTTAATGATGCTGATACTGTCAAGGTTCCTCCGCACTTGGTTCAAATGCTTGCGTATGCTAACGCAGTGGCTGAACGAGGTGAAGATGGTGGTCAATCTTTCTCTGAACTGTACCAGAAGTATCGCTTGTCTTTAGCTGATGCGATTGCACTGGAGGCAAACCGATATGATGAACAGGTACTTTGGACGGAGGCATAATGGTAGCTAAACTCTTAACCACTTCTATCTCTGCTCCAGGCTTCATGGGCCTGAACACGCAGGATTCTGTGGTGTCCTTAGAGTCTGGGTATGCTACTGTAGCTGCTAACTGCGTTATCGACAAGTTTGGTCGTATTGGTGCTCGTAAGGGTTGGAGTAAACAACACTTAGGTAATGTTGATTTAGGTGCTTCTGAGATTAAAGCTATCGGTGAATTGATTGCAAATGACGGTACTGCGTACCTGATCGCTGCTGGTAACAATAAGCTGTTTAGACTCTCAGGTAGCACACTGACAACACTGACCTACGGTGGTGGTGGTTCAGCACCTACGATCACTGCTGATAACTGGCAGATGGCTGCTTTGAATGGTATCTTATACCTGTATCAGACTGGACACGATCCATTAATCTTTGATCATGCGGTGTCTACAACGACCTTTAGGCGTGTGTCTGAGAAGACTGGTTATGTTGGCACAGTCTTAAACAATAACTGTGCCATATCAGCTTATGGTCGTACATGGACAGCCACTAACGGATCAAACAAAACAACCATACAGTTCTCTGACCTGTCAGCAGGTTATATAATGTCTACAGGCACAGCAGGTACACTAGATGTTGCTTCTGTATGGCCTGCTGGTGCAGATGAGATTGTAGGCTTAGCAGCCCATAACGGATTCTTGATTGTGTTTGGTCGTAGACAGATTCTGATCTACAACAATGCACAGGAACCGTCTGCTCTGTCGCTACAGGATGCTATCACGGGTGTTGGATGCTTCGGTAGAGACACGATTGTGACCACAGGTTCAGATGTTATCTTCCTGTCTGACAGTGGTGTTAAGTCGCTGATGCGTGTGATTCAGGAGAAGTCTGCCCCGCTGCGTGACTTGAGTGCTAATGTTCGTGATGATCTTGTGACTGCAATGTCGCTAGAGACTGCTGCTAACATTAAGGCAACATACTCAGACAAGGAAGGATTTTACTTGATCACAATGCCCACTACGGGCTTGTTGTACTGTTTTGATGTTCGTATGCAGTTACCTAACGGTGCTGCAAGACCTACGACCTGGGATGGACTGATTCCTAAAACATTCTGTTATCGACAGAATAAAGACCTGTTATTTGGATTAGCTGGATACATTGGTAAATACGATGGATACACAGATGACAGTGCAACTTATCTGTTGCGCTATTATACCAACTACTTTGACTTCGGTGTACCAACTGCACTAAAGATTATGAAGAAAGTAGGAATAACAACCATCGGTGGACAAGGCTATCCTATTTCATTGAAGTTTGGTTATGACTACACTGATATTTATAACAGTCGTACTTTCAACCTTGCTAATGCAGCAGTTGCTGAGTATAATATTGCTGAATACAACATTGGTGAATACGGTGGTTCAGCCTTCGATAACCGTATCATAAACATTGGTGGTGCTGGTAAGGTTATTCAACTTGGCTTTGAAACGATTGTAAACGGTAAGCCAGTATCAATTCAAAAGATTGATGTCTTCACTAAAGTAGGAAAGACGAGGTAAGCGTGTCAAACTATACGAAAACAACTAACTTTGCTGTTAAAGACGGGCTTGTATCCGGTAATCCTTCAAAGATCATTAAGGGAACTGAAATTGATACGGAATACAACAATATTGCTTCCGCAATTACTTCTAAGCCTGATGCCAATAATGGAACTCATACAGGAACAACCACGATGGCTAATCTAACCCTGTCTGGAACCTTCTCCGGTACTATTGATGGAGGTACCTACTAATGGTAATGCCTAATTATTCATTAGCAACGACCTCACCTATGCAAGCAGGCTTTAATGCTGCTGGGCCTAGCCCTAGTGGTATTGATTATACTGGATTGTTAAGTGGACTTATTGGAACCGCTGGTAACATTTACTCATCTAATCAAGCTGCTAACACAGCACAACAGATTGCTGCTCAGCAGGCACAAGCCAGTCAGTTCCGTCCTGTTGGTGTAACAACTCGGTTTGGTCGTAGTGGTTTCCAATTCAGTCCAGAAGGACAACTGATTGGTGCTGGCTATCAGGTTGCTCCTGATGTGGCTGCTATGCGTGAGGCACTGCTGGGTATCTCCGGCGGTGCACTGCAACAAGCACAGCAGCAGCAGGCTATGCAGCAGCGAATCAACGAAGCTGCTCAAGGCTTGTTTGGCTTAGGACAGCAGTATGTTGCAGAGTCTCCGCAGGCTGCTGCACAACGCTATATGGCTCAGCAGCAAGAACTGTTTGCTCCGTCAGATGAGCGTGCCTTAGCACAGTTACAGAATCGTCTGTTCCGTACAGGCACTGGTGGCTTGTCTATGGGCGCTACTGGTGAGACTCCTATGGGTGCTCCTGGCTTACGGGCTGCTAACCCTGCTATGGAAGCCTTCTACAATGCCCAGCAACAGCGCAATGCTCAGTTGGCTGCTCAGGCACAACAAGCAGGACAACAGCAGGTACAGTTTGGTCAAGGCTTGCTTGGTGGTGCTCTTAACCTGCAACAAGGTGGCTATGGTGCTCAACAGGCTGCTCTGGCACCGTTTGGAACGGGCTTTCAGCAAGCCGGTGTTGTTGAACAAGCAGGCATCCAACCGTTCACAATGGGTGTTAACTTAGGTTCACCGATTACGGCTGCTGCCCAAGCTGCTGCAAATGCTCAAGCTGCCGGACAAGCCGCTGCTCAACAATATAATGTAAACCGTAATACTGCTGTAGTAGGAGCCTTAGCTGATCCTGTTGCTAAGTTAATCGGTAAACTCTTTGGAGGCTAATAATGGCTGATGGACTTATGGCTAATCCGTATGCTGGATTACTGAACCTTGGCCTGTCTCCTGAACAGGCTCAAGCACAGATTGATGAGCAGCGTGCTATGCAGTTTGCTAGTCTCAATCCTCAACAAAGGATGGCTTCTGGTATCTACAAGGGAATCACGGGTATTAGTCGAGCATTGGGTGTAAAAGACCCGATGCTTGAGCAGGCTTCGCAGATGCGTGCTTTGGCACAGCAGTTTGATACTACTACTGCTGAAGGCTTGATGCAGTATGCCCAGGCTTTACGGCAGGCTGGTAACATGCAAGGTGCTCAGGCTGCTGCTCAACAAGCACAACAAGCAATGCTTCGTCAAGAACAGCTTGGCGAGACTCGTGCTAAAGCACAGAAGGCTAGGGCAGAAGCTACACAAAAAGAACTTACCATCGGTCAAGAGAACAAACTGCGTGAGGAACTTGCTCGATTGCCTGATGACGCTACAGATGACGATGTTGCTAAGATTGTTCGTAAGTATGGCGATCCTGACAAGATTCTTAAGTCCATTGAAACTCGTCAAGCTGCTGTCACTGCTCGACAAGAACGCTTTGATGCCCGTGAACGCGAAATTCGTTTACAGACTGAAGGAAGAATTCAAGTAGCTCAACAAATGGGAGTTAATGCTGCTGAAGTAGCTCGTATTCGTGCGGACAGCGCAGAGCAGATTGCCCAACTTCGTAAAGACATGCAGGAAGGCAAGCAGGCTAAGGCAACAGCCGCTGATCGAAAGGCTCTTTCTGAGGCACAGGGTATTATTCAACAAACAGAAGGTACCTTAGAGCGTTTGGATAACTTTGCAACACAAATTGACCAAGGTAAACTAAAGTTTGGTGTTATTAGAAATCTGCGTTCTCAGGCTGCTTTAGCCACTGGTCGTGCTTCTGAGGAAGATGTCGAGAAAGACAAGTTTAATCGCTTTGTCTTAGAAGCTGCTAATAATCTGCTTCTGTTGGCTAAGGGTACTCAGACTGAAGGTGATGCTCAGCGTGCCCGTGATCAGGTTGTAGGTGCTTTGGCAAAGAATGATACGAATGCAGTTAAGGCTGCTTTGGACGATCTTCGTAGTGTTCTGCGCCGTACACAAGGAGCAGCCAATACGGTTGTAAAGAATTATAACGAAGACTTTGGAACCAGTAAGCAAGGCGCTAAAGTAACTGGCACCGGCGGTAAACCAAAACAAAAAATAATTACATTACCTTCAGGTGTTCAAGTAACACGAGAGGATTGATATGCCAAAGTACACCATTAATGGCGTGACCTTTAATTCTGACCAGTTGCTTACTACACAAGACTTAGAGGCTTTAGCGGCACAGACAACTCCTCAGGTCACTCCACAAGCACAACAGCCACAAGTTGAACAGGCCAATCGTTGGGATCGCCCAATGAGTCAGATTATTCAGGAAGAAGCACTGAAAAGCATGCCTGCTCGACTGATTCGTGGGGCGGTTGTGGAACCTATTTTAGGTGCTGCTCAGCTTGCAACTGGTGGACAAGCTGAAACAATCAATCGTGCAGTTGATGTTGTAGCTCAAGCAACCAAGCCTGAGGGTTTTGATGTTGCCGGTACGGTGGGCATGGTTGTCTCTCCTCTGAATAAACTGCTGTCAATTGCCAAGGGTGGTCGTCTAATGCAGGCTGCTGGTACGGGTGCCTTACAAGGCGCTGTGTCCACAGTCGAGGGGGCTACTGAGGGTGATTATGCATTACAGAAGGGCTTACAGGTAGGTCTGGGTACTGTCTTTGGCCCTGCGGCAGAAGGTCTTGTAGCCCTGTCTGCAAAGGTGTATAAAGTAGGTTCTGGATTGACTCAGCGTGGTCGCCAACAGGCTTTACAAGAGTACTTAAATGGCTTGGCTGGCCCTGAGCGTCAGTCAGTGCTTACCGCTTTGCAAGATGCTAAGGAACTTGTAACAGGTTCTCGTCCTACGGCTGCTGAAGCATTATCTGATATTCCCTCGGCTGCTGAACTTATTGCACTGCAACAAAAGACAGCCAGTCAGCTTGGTGGGCCTAAGGGTGCTTTTGCAACACGGGAAGCTCAGCAAGCACAAGCTCGTTTAGATGCTATTAATAAAATTGCAGGAACTCCTGAGCAACAAGCGGCAGTAAAGGCTCGTAGAGATAAAGAAACGGGGAGGTTGAGGGAAACATCGTTACAACAGACTGATGTTTCTGGATCAATCATAGGACGACTTGAGAAAGATATTTCCGACAAGTTTAATAGTGTTGCCGCTGCGGAACAAACTGCTGGAATGATTGGACTAGCTTCTAGGACTAAACAATCAGTATCTGCTCAGGGAAGACCCGGCTTTCTGACAGCAGGAGATATAGCAGAAGAAGCCAGAAAAACTTCTATGGCTTATAAAGACATAGCGGCGCAGAAGCGATCTGAAGCACAGATGAAGATGTTCCAAAAAGACAGCTTAGAGCAGAATGGTTTCTTCCCGCTGCGTGCTGATGATCTGGTTGCTCGTTTAGAGGCTGCTTCTCGTGGAACTCAAAACGACATGGCTAAGGAAATCTTCTCTGAGTTTGCAGATCGAATCCGAGCAAAAGCAGATGAAAACGGAATCTTAAGCAGTCGTGATGTTTATGAGAATATTCGTAAAGATTTAAACCGTAATATTATTGCTTATTTGGATAAGTCTGGTAAGAAGCCACTGCAAGGCGGTTTGTCTGAACAAGAAGCAAAAGCAGCAGGATCAATAAAGAAGTTTATTGATACTGCTTTTAATAAAAGTTCAGATGGTTTGTGGAGCAAGTATCTAGATTCTTATAGCAAGTACAGTCAGAAGATTGACCGTATGCGTGTTGGTGAAGAACTTGCATCTAAACTGCGTACAAGTCTTGACGAAGAAACTGCTGGTGTCTTTGCTAATGCAGTAGATAATGCAGCACAGACTATTAAGAGGGCAGGAACTGATATTCCTCGCTATCAGCGATTGAATCAATTGCTGACCCCTACTGAAGTTTCTACTGTTAATTCTGTTAGGGCAGACTTGGAACGAAAGGCACGAGCAGCAGCTTTGGCTAAACAGTCTGGGGCAGCGCCTGAGGTTCAAGAGAAAGCAAGGCTTCCCCAGTTTCTTTCAGCAACAGCGACCATCTTCAATAATACTTTAGATGCGTTGCAAAGAGGCAACAAAGCAGAGTTTAATCGCCGTATTACGGAATTGATGCTTGATCCTCCGAAGTTAGCTGAGTTTATGACTACTCAGCTTCCTAAGGCAAAGATTCAAGAAGTCACTTCTGCACTGACAGCAGGCATGGATGATCGTACCCGGCGTGCATTCTTCCAAGCCTTTTCTGTTCGTCCTCTTACTGAACTTATTGGAGATCAATAATGTTTGAAGTCCTCGGTGGAGGGCTACTAGGTAGTGTCTTCGGGGGTCTGTTCCGACTGGCTCCCGAAGTACTCAAGTGGCTTGACCGTAAAGATGAACGATCCCATGAACTAAGGATGTTTAGCCTTCAGACTGACCTCGAAAAGATGCGAGGTGAGTACAAGATGGAAGAAAAGTATGTTGATTTCAGCAAGGCAAACATTGATGCAATCGGTGAAGCATTTAAACAACAGGCAGAAGCTGATAAGAAAGCCTACAAGTGGGTTGCAAGCATTTCTGCTTTGGTTCGTCCTGGCATTACTTGGTTGCTTTTTGGACTGTATACTGCTGTAAAGATTGTAAGCATTCTGTATGCTATTAATAGTGGCTTACCTGCTATGACTATCATGCAGGAAGTCTGGACTGCTGATGACTTCAGTATGCTGATGATGATCCTTACATTCTGGTTCCTTGGTCGGAGCATTGAAAAGCGTGAACCCCGCAATTGAACTCTGTAAGAACCTGCTAGTCAAGCCCTTTGAAGGATGCGCTAAGGTGCTTCCTTCTGGGGCTGTCAAAGCCTATGCTGATCCCGGTACTGGTGGAGCACCGTGGACAATCGGATATGGTGCCACAGGCCCAGGGATAGGCCCAGATACGGTCTGGAACATGGAACAATGTGAACAGGCTTTAGACGAGCATTTAGAATACTTCTATGCTGGTGTTCTTAAGATATGTCCTGGTTTAAAGGACGAACCTCCTAGACGATTAGCAGCTGTGATCTCATGGGCTTATAACTGTGGTCTAGGTAATCTTAGAGTCAGTACCTTCAAGAAGCGTATCAACGAGAAAGACTGGGACGGAGCAGCCCAAGAGTGTTTGAAGTGGAACAAAGCAGCCGGTAGGGTCTTACGAGGACTCACACGGCGAAGAGAAGCAGAAGCAGAACTTCTAAAATAACAAAGCCCCTGTCAAGGTTCCTTATCGGGAACATTGCAGGGGCTTTTTCATTTATTCATCGAAAAATTCACCGATCAGGATCATCAGGAATGGAATCTTGATGATTAGACCAACGAAGCAGGCTGTTTCCTCTTTACCGTCTTCATCAATCAAGCAATAACGATTGATCTCGTTATGCTCAATGTCTAAACCGATACCGAGTCTAGGTTGTATAATCCAACTCACGGTATTTCACAGGCACCAGCGGTGCAGGACAGTGTTTGCACACCTTCTACATTGTCAGTACCTTCCTTGAACGATTCCCAGTCAATCCCCGCAGGCAGTGCGGCCTTTAGTCGCTCATACTCCGCAGCATCAATCGTTTCATACGGTGCTTGCTTATAAGTCCCTCCATCCATAGGTAGGAAAGACACGCCTGTAATATCATCAAAGTTCTCCCACACCCAAGCACCGACAGCAGGCCATTCACGCTCAGTGATACTGATGGTTACAGAAGGCTTATGTTCACAGTAGTGCTTCTGGTACAACAACCACAATCGAAGATGCTTAATAGCATCCAAATCCTCACGCAACAAAGCTCCTTCAGCCACAGCCACAGGGAAACTGAACACTGTGGTGCTGTCAGGCTTGTAGAAGTCAGGCTCCGAAGAGAATCCCTGAGACTTCAGGAATGCCGTTAGAGGGTCTTTGTTATCAGATCGTACCCTACGAATATAATACTGAGCATGTTGAGGATGAATGCCACTAGCAGTACCAGTGAGTTGCGAAACTGTTCCCTCGGGTTTAATGGCTGTGATAGCAGCACTCCGATTGATACCAAGAGCATCAGCAAACTCAGCATTGACAACAACAGCGTGTTCACGAAGTTTCTCCAAGTTAATAGGCAAGTAAGGATCATCAGGATTGTTCATCCGAGGATTGTCCAGAATGCCTGTCATTGACACACCCAACAGTCGTTCATCTTCAGTGTTCGTCTGCCACACCTTCCTCAGGTACGGGAAGTGCGTAAGAGTTGACTGAAATGTTCCCAGAATAGTTGCAATACGCACTTTACGAGCAAGATTGTCCCAATCATCATTACTACGGACAACAACAGAAGAAAGATTACAGAACTGATAAGGCCGCAGAATAATCTCAGAACAGGGGTTAGTTCCCCATTCTTTGCCAAGTTCCCTACGACCATTCCGAGATGCTTGAGTTTCTGAAGCATACCGATTGAAAATACCTCGCTCACCAGAGTGTGATTCATAAATAGACGACCATTCCCGCATAAACTGACCAACAGAGGGCTTGGTGTCGTACACAGCACTGTTATTAGCCAATGCTCGTTGTCCGTTACCATCCCACCAATTACCTGCCTTAGCATGAGCCATGCGGTCATCACTAAGATCAGACAGACTGATCATTGCAGAACGGCGTACCCCGCCCACAACCACGACCTCTCCAATCTTGCAAAGAATGTCGTGTGCCTCCAGGCTAGTGAGTTTGCGTCCAGCAGCACCTCGGAACTTTGCAACTGCGTATTTAAAGAGATCGTTAAGGGGCTCAGGCCCACTAGCACGACCCCCGAAGGTCTTGAGCCGTGCCCCCGCAGGACGAACCGATGACACATCCCACTTAGGAATCTCTCCTGCGTATAACAGTGCGATAACCTGTCGGAGTGCCTTTGCCCATCCTTCCTTGGAGTCACGCACAACAACAACAGTCTTAGACTCAAACAGACTATCAGGTACTTCAGGAAGTTTATTGACATACTTTTGCTCCACACTAAAGCCTACGCCTGTACCACACAACAGAATGTACATGGCCTCATCAAAGGCTTTAGGATCATCAATGGGCAGATATGAGCAGTTGTACCCTGCTACATTCTGTCGCTCTAGGGCTTCACCGGAAGTCATCAGTGACCGCATAGAAGGCATTACCTCCAGTCGTTCCACTGCACCTTGCAGTTCTTCACGAAGGTCTGCACCCATAGTGAAGTTATGCTTATCCTTCAGGTGCTTCTGCATGAAGTCAAAGTAACGATTGACTGTCTCAGGCCAATGTTCTCGGCGACCTTTATCATCCAAGAAGCGAGAATACCGAGACTTGGCGATGTAAGTTTGATAAGGGCTCATTTGCATTATTGTAGTTCCTTTTCTATTTCTTCTATGGCATCTTCGATAACATCACGGAAACGCTCAACGATGTCCTCAGTCTTAAGATCAAGTAATTCAAGAATTGTTACTTCATCAAGCTGCTTAAGACGGTCTATAATATCTTCAAATGTCAGACTCATTCTTGTTAATCTCCCGATCCAAATACCATCGGGCTTTCTTCAAGTCTTCAATTCGCTTTCCTTTGTGGTCTGCTCGTGCTACATACTTGATTACATTCCCTAGATTATATCCTAACTTCCATGATTCAATGGCTTCAATTGGCTCTAATCCTACATTGTAGTGCTTAGGAGCATTTACTGGGTCTTCTTCCTTGTATGCGTCTTTGTCTGTCCATAGATTAAAAGCCTCACAGCGAACACAAGGAAAAGCACCTAAATGAGTTCCACCATAAAAGCATGTTATGCAGTCTTTACGCTTTTCCATATTTCTTCTCCAAGTACTCAATTGACAGAAACATCTCATCAAAATGCCCGTCAACGACCTCATTCAAGACTACTAAGCCCCTCCAATGACGGTTACTAAGCTGATCCATATAGCCTTCATCGTGAAGATAATAAGACCCAGCGATAATCCCACAGATAGACTTACCATCAGCTCTCTTACCATATGCCACTTGTTTTCCTTGCTGATGTCCAGCAACACAAGACATGTGTAGCTTATTAATAATAGCGGCAGCAGTACCGGCAGGTCTTCCCATTGCGCCGACAGGCCAATAGTGATTGAACCCGACACCGCCAATAAATACGGGATGCAGAAAAGGGTGAACTTCCCAGTCTCTTTCATAACCAAGGTCTTGAGTGCTGATAAGCCCCTCAAGAGTCGGGTTGTTAGCGACTGCACGGTTGATTCTGTTTTCATGGTTTCCTACTGTTAGCACCATCCGAGGTTTGTATATCTTCTCTTTGTTCTTCTTCTGCCTGCTCTGCAAGTCCCGTAGAGGCTTCAGAAGTAGCTTCATAGCCTCCTTAGTCACCTCTACATCGGTCTTGTAGCGCAAACCCTCGAAGAACTTGCTTCCAGGCTTGTCGTGAGTGGACAGGGAAGGCATATCAGCGAAGTCACCGATGTTTACTACTACATCAGGCTTGTATTCGATGATAGCCTCCCCAGCCCAGGTCAGGTGCTCCAGAGAAACACCCTGACGAACCTGACAGTCTGGGATGACCAGAATACGCATCAATCAGTCAACCCTGACTTAGCCTCGGGAAAGTTCTCTTGCTCGGTATCCACCCAGTGAGGGGTAAATACTTGCTCTTCAAACCGATCCAAAGCCTTGCCCTTAATCTTTACATCGTGCATAATCTCGTATCCGAAGCTCTTTTCAATAGCAAGACAAACATCCTTTAAGACAGCAGGCCAGAAAAAACCATCGTATGATTTACGCCGAATGGTGATGTCTACACCGTCATAGTCGGTGAAAGTGAATGTAAATGTTTGAAAGTCGTTATCCATGTTTATTCCTTGTATAGTTCGTAGGCTTCCATGACTTTAGGAAACTCTTTAGCTAGTAGTCCCTTACACTGCTCGGCTACAACCCTGTGCTCTTTCTGAGTGCTTGGGTCGGTGCGTACTGAAATGTAGTGCAACCAACTCCGTAGCGTTCCATTCATGTACATCTTACTGGTTGTAATCCCTTCAGGCAAGACCTTACGAGCAACTTCCTTGGCAATACCGGCCTTCAGCGCAGCCTCATAAGACCGTTTAGCCTGTACCAGAACATCAATCTGTAGTTCGTTCCAGTAGCGTTGCAGTTCACGATCTTCAACATCGATGCTGTTCTGCCTATTCTTATTGTCCTGCAACCGAACTTCAGCGTACTCATAGCTGTCAGCAACAGCGTACCGTTGACTGAACTCTTGAAAGCTGAAGCTACGATGTCTCAGAATCTGCCGTGCAATGTCTCGTGTGGTTGTGATCTCAAGACAGGCATTGACCATCTCAAATGGACTCCAATGCTTGTGCTTCATCAGGTAACCGATTAGCTTAGAATACTCAGGGTTGTCCTGGTTGTCAGGATTAGACACCCGAGCCATGTAAGCAATGTTCCAGTCACCCCCCGGAGTTGTCCAGATCAATTTCACTTGGGACATATTTCTTTCCTTCTTGAATGGCTCGTTTAAGTGCCTCAATGATTGCCCACCGAATCAGAAATCCTTGTTCTTCAGCCGTTAAATCAAAGATGTAGTCAGCAGAACCGTCTTCATTCTCTTTAATCAGATTTACTTCCATAAGTATTCTCCAAGTATTCATCAAATTCAGTATGTAATGTCCAATACTGGATTACCTGCAAAAGTGCGGCATGAGTTTGTACAGCCTGCATGATGTCTTCTGAATGTTTCATCCGATCAACTTCTTGCTTCAAAATAGCAGCATGTTCTTTCATACGCTTGACAAAAATGGTATCAAGCTGGTCTTCGTCAACCTCAATCCTTAGACTGGACATTCCTAAACTCCTTCAAGAACCATGCAGCATCAACGATGGCTAACGGCCTGCACTGATTCTGTTTAATAATCACCAGTGGCTCATGCGTACCATGCGCTGCTGCCTGTTTGTAGAAATCATAGACAGCAATCTTAGCAAGGTTCTTACACTCCACCTGGAACGGATATTGCTTTCGTGCAGCAGGAGACAGTTTAACATCCTCACCACCGGCACCCATGCTGGTGCTCCTTATGTCGTCAGACTCTAAACCCTCTCCGTACTCCAGCATCTTGTCTACAACCCACTTCTGTAAGATTCTACCCTTGTTTTTGGCGCTACTTGGTTTCATTGAGCGTCCTCTGGAACTGGTATAGAAATTCCCCGAAGGTGTTTACGAACTCTTCATCATGTCCTGTCTTGCCCATCGTAAACATGATGGCATGGACAAGTTCATGGTAAAAAGTGGCTTGTGAATTCTGCTCAGACATTCCCGCACGAATGCGGATCGTGTGCTGCTCAGAATCACACAAGCCTTGCTCACTAAGCCCCTCCGTCCTAATTACTTTCCACTGGCATCCTGCAAGGGAAAAGGCGGCAACCACATCTGCCCCGGTGTCCTTTGCAGCCACAGGAGTTGACCGTTTTCGATCAGTCTTTCCTGCGACATTCCGGCTTCTTGATACAGTTCCCACACTTGGGATAGCATCTCCTGTTCCGTTTGTTTGTCGTTTAACCATTTCCCTGCCTTTACTGGCCCTATCTTGGGCACGCCTTCGATGTTATCTGTTCTGTCCCCAATCAGCATTTGCTTGTAGAAGTTTTTCAGTCCTTCGATTTCCGACACTTCGTAGTACAAATCCTTGTTGGGATTGTAGTGCTTTCCTGGTAGTTGATCCAAGTCCTTATCGACATGGACGATTATAGCTGAAGGGTCTTGGGCAGAAGCTATAGCAACAGCATCATCAGCCTCTATACCGTCAGTCACTTCAGCACCTAAACGCTTAACCAAGACATCTCGAAGATAGTCGTAATGCTTGGGCTTCTTCATGTCCTTTCGGTTACCCTTGTAGGGCACCGTCACGGCAATCTCATTGCGATAGTTAGTCTTGCCGGTGATGTACGACTTGTAGTCATCAGCCTTGCAGTTGATATAAACAATGTCCGTAAACCACTCGACAAGCCTAGCCCGTGCAATCTTCTCGTCTACATCCTCAGACGCGAATCCGATTCTGTAGACGAAAACATCAGCATCAACAATAACCTTAGAGGATGTCATCCGAAGTATCTTCAGCAACCTTGCCCTCAGGATTGTATACCTTAAGCTCGGTTACGATCAGTTTGGCAATGGAAGGCGATGATCCGTACTTAGAAGACATCTTGTGACGGTAGGAGGACACCAATGCTACAACTTTGGTACCATTACCAATCTTGGTGATGTCAATAGGGCTGCCCTTCTCGTCCACAGGCTCAAACACATACTTGCTCTTACCGACTACATATTTGCCCATCGGATCACGCTCTTTGATCTGAATGCCAAGCTCCTTCAAAGCATCGCAAGCCTTGTCAGACAGGGCACCAAGAGTGCATTCATACTTGGTGTTATCCTCGTTGAACTTCGTGTTGAAAGTGTTCATGAAGTTTGCCCAGAACAATTGACCGGACACTTTGACAGGCTTGATAGATTCGCTCATACTTATTTCCTTTATCAGTTGTTGGTACGCCGGGAGGGGATCGAACCCTCACGCCTTACGGCAGGGGATTTTAAGTACCCCATGTCTACCTATTTCATCACCAGCGCATTGTTTCACTCAGCAGCTTCAGCTTCGGGTTGAGGCGGCTGCTGAGCAGTGGCTTGCTCAACGATCTTTTGTAGTAGCGGAAATGCTCCGGTCTTGCTGGGAAGCTCACCGAGCACATTAACGATAAACTGCACTTCGTTGGGTTCAAGGTTTAGGTTCATAACATCCTTTCTGTTGTTGATACAATTATTGTAACACATTTGGGTCTAAGTCTTCATAAAGACCCTGCAAACTACTCAGGTAATCTAGACAGCCATAAAGCATCTTTCCTGCTTCTTCTAGCGTCAGATTGTCACTGATCTTAAACTGAAGTTCATCTTCTGTCATTAACAAAATAACAAACTTCTTGTCAGTGGGTTTCTGCCCAGTTTCGTCCAATTTTGTATTCTCCGTCTAGAGGACACCTAAGTTTGAAGTGTTCCCCTGCCTCAATAATGGACTGAAGAGCAGCCCTGCCAACCTTGTCAGCATGTGCTTCAGCGGCTTCAATCTGCCACTCATCATGCACATTAGCTACGAACTTAGCATTCCACTTATTGTCCTTGATCTTATCATCCAACAAGACCAAAGCCTTCTTCATCACAATCGCTCCGGCACCCTGGAGTAAGCTGTTAAGTGCCGCATGTTCAGAGCGCACCCATATCTTACGACCATCAAGCCCCGGTACAAAGCCCTTGCCTGCATACTTGGATACCGTATCTCGTAGCTTCTTGAGAGCCGGAGTCGCTTCAAGGAAGGAATCGATAAGTCTTTGACCGTCTGTAGCCGACCCACCAACAATAGCACCGATCTTCGATGGCCCCGCCCCGTAGAGGAAAGCGTAGATGAATGTCTTTGCTTGATCTCTCGTCTGTAAGCCTGCTGCTTTTTGATTCTTTGTATGGACATCAGTTCCGTCCTTGGAAGACCCTTCCACAACCGTCTTGACATAATCTTGATCCTTCATGTAGTGGGCAAGCATACGAAGTTCTAGCCCTGATGCGTCACAGCCAACAAGCACAGTTTCTGGCTCTACAGTCCAACATGCTCTACACTCAGCCCCATACACAGAACCATGATTAGGAACCTGTGCCATGTTAGGGCTTTGGTGCGTCATGCGACCTGTTACAGCCCCGTTAGTGATCACCTTACCGTGTACCCTCCCGTCAGTGCCTACAGCCTCAATCCAAGACTCAATCTGAGCAACACGCTTTTGTAGCATTAAATACTCAGCAATCATCTTGGCCTCAGGATAGTGCAGCTTGGATAAGATTCCTTCATCAACCATCGGCTGACCTTTTTCTGTAAACTTGACCGGTTTCCAGCCTAGTTCGATTAGCTTCTCTCCGATTTGCTTTCTTGAACCTGGGTTGAAAGTAACCAGCATCGGTTTGAGTTGCTTGCCTGTCTTTTCGCTAATTCTTTGTACTTCGTACGAAGGCCATCGATGCTGCATTGACTCATATACTTCTGCCATTCTTCCTTTGATGTCAGCAAGTAGCACGGTTGCGTAAGGTATATCAAGTTTGAATCCATTTCGTTCCTGCTGTGAAAGTATAGCAGCTACACTGTGCTCAAGTTCAATAGACTCTTGGCTGAACTCTTTACGCTCTAGCTCAGTAGTTAACTTCTTGTAGAGCCTCTCGGTAACTTCCACATCGGCTATGCAGTATTCCTCAAGCAAAGCCATGTCAGGATGATCAAAGCATTCACCTTTGTAAGCCTGCTTCTTTCCCAGTAGCTGCTCCCAACGATCTGCATAATCAATCTTTTCCTTCCCCAGTGTTTTGCCCCAAGATTCTAGGCTGTGGCCTTGTTCGCGTGAGGGATCGAGCAGTCGAGACAGAATAAGCGTGTCTGTCACTTTCTTCAATCCAATCCTCGTTTTCCACAATCTGTCTAGGATTGGTGCATCGAAACCGATTATGTTGTGTCCGATCAATGATGTAGCGTCCACGATATAGTCCCAAAGGCTGTTTGCTGCTTTCCATGTCTTTATCTCACCTGTATCAATATTCTTAGTTATTACCAAGTGAATCGTCTGATGATTCAGTGATGTTTCGATGTCGATTACGATTCTCTTGCTCATGCTTTGCTTTCAGTTCCTCATACTGATGTATCAACAGTTGATATTTGTTCTGTAGATCGCTATATTTGCTTTCCAAGTCCCATACTCTGCTGATCAACTGTTCAACGCTGATCATAGTGTTTCTTCCTCAGTTTCTATCATTCTACCAGTTTCTGTGTCAAAACGCAAGTGACATGCAGGCCCAGTAAACCCATTGAAACGATTCTTAGCTACTGCTACTTTAGTCGTATGTCGTTCAATCTCGTCTTCTGCCATGCTGTTACGCTCCAGTGTAATCACTGCATCCGACAACTGAGCAATAGCACCCGAGCCCCGAAGCTGTGACAAGGACACTGCTTGTCCATCCTCGTGCCCTGCATTGCCATTCGGTCGGCGCAGGTGCGATACACAGAACAAAGCAATGCCTAGTTCCTGTACCAGCGTACGCAATCGCGTCATTAGGTTGTCAATAGCCTTTCGTTCATCATGCAAGTCCTGACCTGAAACAACAATAGAAATATGGTCAAGAAACACCACACGACAGTCAAGCGCCTTAGCCATATAACGGATTCTGTTGACCACATTATCAAGTTCAAGGCTACCAAAATGATCAAAAAGGAAAACACGACCTGTTCCGAGAGTGGCATCAAAAGCCTCCTTCAGTTCTTCTTCAGTCACCTTCGTGTCCGGTAAGTGCAGCATCTTGTTTGCATGAACCGACATGATGCTACGGGCAGTCTTTTTGACAGATTCTTCCAAGAACATCGCACCGATCCTGAAGTCTGTACTCTTAAGCAAATGGTGCAAGATTTCCCGTAAGAACTGTGACTTACCAAGACCTGATCCGGCAGTGACTGTTACCAGTTCACTTGTACGGATTCCATACAGCAGCCTGTTTAGCCCTTTGAACGGGTACTGAGCTTCAGCAGGTTGCTCAGGGTGTCTAATAGCCTCCCAAAGATCAGCCGCTTGTACGATACCGTCCGGTATAAAGACTTCTGCACGCCACCATTCATTGACGAACTCCTTACCAGCGCCTGCAACCAAGTAATCACACGCATCTTTGTACCCTGCTAAGTGTTTAACAATCTTTGCCTTAGAACCAAACAGTTCTGCTACTTCCTTAGCTGCCCTGCGTCCTGGTTCATCAGCATCAAAACAGACAACAATAGTCTCAAAACTGTTCAGCCACTCAAACTGTGCTTTACAATCCTTCAGGGCTGCTTGTGCACCGTTACGGATCGACACAAAAGGCCACTGACTGCCTGCCATCTGATAGGCTGCAAGTGCGTCTAGCTCTCCTTCTGTGATGGTGACATACTTCCCGCCTGAGTGGAAGAGTTGTTGACCGAATAACCGGGCTTTACTGAAGTCACCTTTGATACCAAAGGACTTGTTTTGTGTGTTCCTGACCTTGTAGGCCACTGTACTGCCAGACTCATCAGCATACGGGTAATAGTGCTTGTTACCATCAATTGTTACTCCATACTTTTCACAAGTTTGTCGTGAGATTCCTCGATCAGTGATCGGTTGAACCTGTCCAGGAACCTTATCAGGAAATGTTCTCATTGCTTTGAAATAATTTATATGATCTCGTTCGTGGTCTAGTTGATGTTCATCGTGGACAGTCTTACCACATGCAAAGCAGTGAAAATGTCCATCATCGTAGATTGCTCCAGCATCAGAACTGCCACAATACGGGCATTCTACATGCTTTAGAAACTTGCTTTCTTGTTTCACTCTTTCCTCGTGATTGGTTTAGCCAACAGCCAGTTATTACCCAAAAGTCGTATGGACTTGACCCATTTACGCATGTTTGCCCTGTTCAATTCCATAGGCATGTCAGGGTTATTCCATGCTTTGCGTACCCTCTTCAACAATCGAGTATTCATGATGCAAGTTTATACAATCCAATGTTAGCGAATGCGTAACCAAGGTAGCAGATAAACATGGGCATGTTGCCCTTGTATGCCTGCTCCAAGGCGACACCAAGATAGACCAAGCCCGTTAGGGCTATAAGCCAAGCACTCACGGCTCATCCTCGTAGACTAGCCGACCCTCACGAATATCCTCAGCCATGATGCTGTCACGCTCGTATTCATGAGCAATGCAAGCCTGAGACAAGCCCTCTAGAACCGTGTCAGAGAGCATGTTAACGAGGTCATGCTCGTCTTCATCGATGTAGACCGACACAAGCTCTACGGTGAACCATGGCAAGCCCTCATAGTAGACTGTGAAGGGCACATCGTTAAAAGTTACTTTAAGTTTGATTTCCATTTAATTTGCTTCCTCTGCGTCTTTAGCCCACACCCAGTTTAGCAGCTTTCCGTAGCTGCTGTTGTCCTCACGAGTCCACAGAATGTTCCCACCCGTGAGCCTTTCCATACGAAGACAAATAAACACATCACCAACCCTGTCAGCATACCACAGCAGCGGATCAGAGCATTGCACGATACGAAAAGCATTCATTCATTGATTCCTGAGTAAAACACAAGGCCAATTAGCCACAAGACAACCCCAAGCCAAAGCATTAGACTTCCTCCATGATGCCCATTGCTTTAGCCACTTCATCGTAACGCCTGTTGATAGCAGACAACACATTATTGTACCCGTAAACGGTCATCAGGTCAACCACTGACAAGATTGTATGTTCGTAGAATGCCTCTTCCTGGGCTAGACGGTGTTCGGCTTGCGCCTGTGCATCATTGAAGTCTTCGATTTGAGACATGATGAATTCCTTGATTTTAGACACAATTAGACCTTTAAAGTTACTTTTAAGTAAAGATACATTATAAATTTACTTATAATATATCATTCGTTTATGTCTTCACTATATAGACTATTATAGTCCTCACTTTCGGGGTTGTCAACAATGTCCGAGCAATTTGCAAGGTCTTCCCGTGTGATGGTCGGAATGACCACCATTTGATTGATCGCGGACAGGCAAGCATTACAGGTGTCCAGGTACTCTCCTGTAAAAGCATGCTTCCGGGTTGCTTCATAGTCGTTTAGGTTCTTGTCACAGCATACGCATCGCATGATGTTTTCCTTTCAATGTGTTGTTTATTTACAACAGTGCTTCAGGCCATGATGGGTCAACTTTGGGCTGTTTTGGGTAAATGACAGGTTCCAAGGGTTGACCTTTGAAGGTTGGGAAAGGCCAGTGTTTAAGGCTTTCGCCCCTGCTGACCATCTCCGAGCATTCCCCTACCCAAGATAACGCTTCTACGGGCGTTTTAGACCCCTTCCTGAGCCTTTTCTGATCGGTTTGTTTGTCCATCTTCGATCCTTTCAATTCGGTAAAGCCCTGCCGGGTTACCTTCTGCGTTCAGAATGTCATTCATTAATGCCCACATTTGGGCCTGTACTCGATCCAAGGATCGGTACGCAATGATGCCCGAAGTCTTGAATTTTACTAGATACATGTTTATTCCTTTCTTTTAAGACACCCAGCAACACACTTCAAAAGGCCGCATTGTGGCAAGTGCCCTGCTGCCTTGTCTGCTGCTTCCCTGCGCTTTTTGTCTGCTATCAAATCCTGCTGCGCTTGTGCGCTGCGTTGATAGCGTAACCATTCCCGTGCATGGTTTAAAGAACTGCGTTCTATCGGCGATAGTTTCATATCAGAACCTCCAAGCAAGTAAGATACCAAGGCCAGCGAACACCGCCACAAGCAAGATAGCATCAAGCAGGGTTGACCCTGTAAAGGTTGATTGTTTCATGGTTTAAACCTCCAAAGCACAAGCAGGGTGGGAAAAGACCCAGTAGGTATCATGGTC
>SXGQ01191120.1_pt1 | contig 21082 bp, 15 predicted proteins | sample 3178371 | NCBI WGS metagenome assembly SXGQ01 (sample SAMN11356859, study PRJNA531348) | freshwater metagenome | isolation source: freshwater sample F1-20 | place: China: Fuxian Lake, Yuxi | collected 2017-12-25 | reverse complement strand
TGGACGGATCTGGTGAAGTTGACTCCGGCGATGTTTCGCTGGTTCTTCTAAGCACTGGCTCTTGCCAGTAAGTTGAAGCGCGGCTTTGAAAGCCGCAACTATTGAAGTGCAAACAAGCCCCTCGGCCACACGGTCGAGGGGTTTTCTTTGCCTTATGCGTGGGCGTTATTTATTTATAATCAGCAACTAGGCCATTCGTAGGCCAGTCTGATTTGGCTCGAATAAATGCGCGCGCGTGAGATCTACAGCGACGGATATGGATTTGCCCTCTTCAATTGACGCGTCGGGACCGCAACGCGCGATAAGGCGTTGTCCTGAAGTTTGCACAACAACATCCATGCGGTCGCCATAATGTTCAACCGCTTCAACGGTGGCGGCAAATCCGCCCGCGGCGTTGAGCAGGACATGTTCGGGGCGAATACCAAGCACCGCATTGCGTGGTGCACTTGGCGCCAATGATTTCCACGCATCGACCAAGCCTTGAAATTGCGTTGATTTTGCTGTGAATGTGGCCCAATTGTCTTTCATAGTCAGGGAGCCTTCCAGCATGTTCATGGTGGGGGTGCCAACAAACTCCGCCACAAATCGGTTGGCTGGCTTGGAATACATTTCTTGCGGCGCGGCGATTTGTTGCACCAGACCATCCTTGAGAACCACAACGCGATCGCCCAAACTCATAGCCTCCTCTTGATCATGCGTGACATACACCATGGTTACGCCAAGACGACGGTGCAACATGCGAAGTTCGGCGCGCATTTCAACTCGTAGTTTGGCGTCTAGGTTGGATAGTGGCTCGTCAAGTAAAAAAACTTTTGGCTGGCGTACCATGGCGCGGCCAAGCGCAACGCGTTGGCGCTGGCCACCAGAAAGAGCGGCGGGGCGGCGAGCTAGAAGTTGCGAAATACCCAACGTTGTTGCGGCGGCGTTGACCTTTTTTGAAATCTCAATGTGCTCAGCACGGCGGCCCGCGCGATAGGCGCTTGATATGATGGATTTGAAACGGCTTGGAAATGTTCGGCGGCGCAATAAACCAAACGCCATGTTGTCGCGCACATTCAGGTGGGGATAGAGCGCGTAATTCTTAAAAAACAATGCAATGTCGCGCGCTTGCGGCGGCAATTCATTCACCACCAAGTCGTCAATCTTCATCACGCCTTCGGTGATGGTTTCCAAACCAGCGATCATGCGTAAAAGCGTGCTTTTTCCGCAGCCAGATGGGCCAACCAACACTAGGAATTCGCCGTGGGCAATGTGCAGGTCAACGCCCTCCACGGCGCGCACGCCGCCAGGATAAATCTTTCCAACACGATCAAGAGAAATAGTTGCCATACGAATGTCTCCGTTGAATTTGCGACCGCGTCAGCCTTTGACGGCGCCTTTGCCTAGGCCTTCAATGAATTGCCGCTGCGCCACTAGGAACAGCAAGATGCAGGGAATCATGGTCACAAGACTTGCGGCCATGAGTAGATTGACTTTGTTCACGCCACCATATTGATTTCGAAAACTATTGAGCGCCACGGCCAGCGTGGCTTGCTCATCAGAATGCAAGTAGATCAGCGGCGCCAGAAAATCATTCCATGTGAAGATGAATGTGAACACCGCGCAGATGGCAGTGACAGGCCGACATAGCGGCAACATGACATGCCACCAAATTCCAAACCATCCCCAGCCGTCCACTTTGGCGGCTTCCACCAAGGCCTCTGGAACCTGCGCGATAAATTGCCGGTACATGAATATAAAGAACGCGCTGCCAAAGAACGCCGGCACAACCAGTGGAAGAATGGTGTCCACCCAACCCAAGTTTCGAAACAACAGAAATAGTGGAATCATGGTGACTTGCCCAGGCAGCATCATGGTGGCCAACATAAGCAAAAATAGCGCGTTATTGCCGCGAAATCGTATGCGTGCCAAGGCGAAGCCAACCAGGCTTGATGAGAGCACCGTGCCCGTGACCACCAACGTGGTCACCACAATACTGTTGGCTAGCGCGTCAAAGAAACCTTTCCAGCGCACTGATCCCATTTGCGAAAGCGCGTCTGGAAAATTATTCCATTGGGGATCACTGGAAAATAATTTTGTCATGTCACCGCTTACGGTGGCGGCTTGCGCGCGATCTGGCGTGAGCACGCTGACAAGCACCATCCATAAAAGTGGAAAAACGATGATGGCGGTCCCGCACACAAGCGCCACAAATGAAAGCGTTCGCGTAAGGCCTCCACCTACGGCGCCAGCGCGCGCGGAATCATGGTTCATATTTGTGGCTCCAGTGTTGTCGCTCATCGACGAAGCCCCTCGTAGTGGACAAGTTTTCGGCTGCCACGCAGCGTGAGCATGGTGAAGGCCAAAATAATCAGAAGAAGAATCCACGCCATGGCGCTGGCGTATCCCATTTCATAAAACTCGAATGCCTGGTTGTACAGATACAACACATAGAAGCGTGTCAGGTCGCCGGGTTCTCCGCCCGTCATGACGAAGGCTTGCGTAAACACTTGAAAGCAACCAATGATGGACATGATCACATTGAACAAGATCACCGGGCTCAACATGGGAATGGTGATGCGGAAAAATCGACCGATTGAGCCCACGCCATCAATTTGCGCGGCCTCGTGTAATTCCTCTGGAACCCCTTGTAAACCCGCCAAATAAATCATCATCCCGCCGCCCACCATCCAGAAACCCATAATGGCGAACGCGGGCGCGCCCCACACGGCGGCATCTTTGCCAAACCAATCGGGTGGGGTTGCGCCAAAAATATGTAGCGCTGGACGCAGTGCCGCGTTCATCAGTCCGCCGTCAGTGTCAAACACCCATCGCCACAACACGGCCACGCCCACGCCGGCAAGCACGCTTGGTAAATACCAGGCGGCGCGGAAAAAATGAATGCCTCGAACTTTTTGATTCATGAGCAGCGCGGCCAGGAGCGCCAATATTTGTCCGCCAGGCACCGCGATGAGCGTGTAATACAAAGTCACTTTCAAGCTTGTGATGAAGCGCTCATCGTAAAATAGAAGTTGCTTGTAATTTCCCCATCCCACCCAGGCGGCTTGATCCAATGTGCTTACACCGCGCCACTTGGCAAAGCCCAGCAGTAAACTCATAACAATTGGAAATGCCATAAAGATCATGAAGCCCAACAGCCACGGCGACACAAGTAGCCAACCCCAGCGCGCCTCGCGGGTGGTGGCGCTGTCGCCGTGGTTTCGCAGAGCCAGAAATGCAAGCAGCGCGATCGCCACAAGGGCGCACAGTGAAATGCTCCAGCCCAATGCAGGCCATGGAAATAATTCAAATTGTGCGCGCGCCAGCGGACTGGTGCTCTCCGCAATCCACAGGCGGTTGAAATCATCCGTGGATTGCTTCACGGTTTGATCGCCAACTTTCAAGGCGCGGTCAAGCGTGGCTCCAAGCAACTGTTCAAATCGTGGATTGGCTGGCCAATCCACCACCAGCGCGTCGGGGGCGGGATCTAAATACCCTTGATTATTCGCAGGTTTTTTGCTGGAGTCTAGTAATGCGGGACTTTGCGCAACGCTGCGAATGGTTGGAATGGCAAGTCCCAACTTTGCTGCAGAAGTCTGGGCATCTGGACCAGTGAGCCAGCGAATGAGTTTCCACGACATGTCTTTGTTTTTGCCTTGTTTGGCCATGGACCAAGACACCGTGGCAATCACATTTCCATCCGCGGCTCCGCGTGGAAGCGGTGCGTAGTCCCAATCAAAGTCTTGAATGCGGCGGTATTCGGGAACAACCCAGCGCCCGAATGGACCAGCCATGCCAACGCGGCCAGTGGTGAACACCGCCGCGCCGGTCGCCAATTTGCTGCGGCCACTTGTGAGAGTGTTCGTTTCATCTTGGCGCCATGAACGCAGTCGCTCCAGCGCGGCTTGAACCTTAGGGTCTTCCAATCGAAGTTCATCAAAATTATTTCCGCGTACCTCCACACCTTCGCTGCGCAAGTAGGCGCGCACCATCATTGGCCATGTCACAAACTCACTGCCTATGTAGGCCTGTCCGTTCGCGTCCTTCAGTTGGGCAATGGCGCGCGCGTTGGCAATGTATTCATCCCATGTCCAATTGTTGCTTGGAAACTTCAGTCCGGCTTTGGTGAACAAATCCTTGTTGTAATAAAATCCAACGGTTGTGAAATCTTTGGGTATGCCGTACAGGGGGCCATTTCCTGCTGTTTTTCCGTCAAATCGAAATGCCGACACGGTGGTGGGATAGAAATCATCAAGCTTGATTCGATCCCCCACATTGTCCGCGCGATCGCGTTCCAGAAATTCATCAAGTGGTTCAAGCAGGTCCATGTCTGAAAAACTGGCAACGCGTTCCGCGCCAACATAAAAAACATCGGGCGGCTCGCCACTGGCGAGCATGGTTTGCAATTTCGTGTAAAAGCTTCCCGCATCCCCAGGATTGATGCGGCGCACGCGCACGCCGGGGTTCGCGACTTCGAAGGCGCGCAAACTGTTGTTCACAATTTCGTCCTCCTCGGGACCGCCTTCGCCCGACCAATGCAGAACCACTAATTCTTGTTGAATCTTGGCGGAGTCACGCCATTGATTCCATTGGCGAAGCCCCACGCGCGCGAAACTCCATAGCACAAGAGCAAGGGCGGCCAAGGCAAAAAAACCGCGCGTGAAATGCGTGATTTTTTGCCAGGTATGCATACCGCTGTACATGAAAGAAGTATATGGTTTACATGCAAAACCATGCGTTCTAGATGGCATCTCATTTTAGCTGGCACACATTCTTTCTGCACATGTTTTGTACCTGTGATCCTTCGCGTGATGCCCCCAAGACGCCGCACCATGGCTTGTGTTGCTTTGTCAGCGATCATCCTTGCGCTTGCGGCAACCGCCGCGCCGCCAGATGAATTTCCACCACAAGTTCCATTGGTTCAACGACCAACAGAGCGAAGTCCAGGGCTGCTTGCGCCTTCCATCACGGCCACCAAAGTGTCGCCTTCTTCAACCGCCGCACAGCGCGGAGCCAACTCATCTGCAACCACCACGCATGGCACAATGACTGCCGCAGACAATCGATGGATGGTTACATTTACATTCACCCCATCACAGGACACGACCAAACAGGTGACTCTTGCAGGCGATTTTAATCAGTGGAACAAGCTCGCAACGCCCATGCAGCGCGCGGCCGATGGCAGTTGGTCTGCATGTGTTGAGTTGGCGGAAGGAACGCACCTCTATAAATTTGTTGTCGACAATCAGACATGGCTGGCTGATCCTAAAAATACAAAGGCGGTTCCAGATGGCAACGGGGGAGAGAATTCCGTGCTTCCACTTGGCGCATTGTTGTCGCTTGACCCGGCGCAATCCAAGCGAGGCGATGGGAAAATGAATCCCCTTGCACTCAGCCATGACCCAAAGCGGGCGCAAGATTGTGAGCTTTTGACGGACAATTCATGGGTCATTCGCTATCGCACTCTCGCGCATGATGTTGACTCTGTAAACTTTGCCACTCGCGAATTTGGTTCATTACCCATGAGGCGAGTTGGACAACTTGAGCCGTTGGAAGTGTGGGAGGTTGTTCTTCCCAAACTTGCTTCGTCAACGGATTACACATTTATTATTCAGGATGGATCAACCCAATTGCGCGACGAACACATTTATACGCTTGATCCCAAAAGCACTTCCACATTCTCCACTCCCGATTGGGCTAAGAATGCCATTTGGTATCAGATCATGGTGGATCGATTTCGAAATGGCGACACATCCAATGATCCCCAGAACACGCGTCCTTGGAAGAGCGAGTGGTACGCCCCAAGTCCATGGGAAGGTAAGGATGGTGAAACTTTTTACAACCACTTTGTGTTTGGACGCATGTATGGCGGCGACATTGCCGGCATGCTCCAGTCTTTGCCCTATCTGAAAAAGTTGGGTGTGAACGCGTTGTATTTGCTACCCATGTTCCAGGCCAGCACGCCGCATAAATACAACGCCACGAATTACATCCACATAGACGACTCGTTTGGAAAGAAGGGCGGCTACGAGAAGGCGGCCGCCACCGAGGACTTGCTTGACAGCGCAACCTGGACTTGGACCGACAGCGACAAGCAATTTCTGGATTTCATAAAAGAAGCAAAAAAGCAGGGATTTCGTGTGGTTATTGATGGTGTGTTCAACCATGTGGGAACGCTGCATCCAGCATTTGTGGATGTGCAAAAGAACGGGAAAGCCAGTCGATACGCCGATTGGTTCAATATTAAAAGTTGGGATCCATTTGAATACGAGGGTTGGTTTGGCTACAGCGAACTTCCAACTTTCCGCAAGAATGATGAGCATGGCATTGCCAGTGAAAGCGCGCGCAAACATATTTTTGAGATCACAAAGCGCTGGATGGACCCCAATGGCGACGGTGATCCCAGCGACGGCATTGATGGTTGGAGGCTTGATGTTCCCAATGAGGTGCCCATGGCGTTCTGGCATGAGTGGCGCAAGTTCGTGAAAAAAATCAATCCAAATGCGTACATCACAGGTGAAATTTGGACGCGCGCCGATGCGTGGCTTGACGGCAAATCTTTTGACGCCGTGATGAACTACGAATTCTGTAAGCCGGCCATCCAGTGGATATTCAATCGCACGAGCAAGATCAAGGCCAGTGAATTGGACGCTCAATTATCCAAGTTGCGCCTGGCTTATCCCAGCGAGGCCACTTATGTCATGCAAAATCTTGTGGACAGTCACGACACCGATCGAATTGCCAGCATGGCGTTGAATCCAGATCGCACCTATAACGACAACAACCGCGAGCAGTCGGTAACCACCTACAACCCCGCCAAGCCGCGCGCCGAGGATTACCGCCGCGTTCGCTTATTGGCCTTGCTGCAAATGACCTATGTTGGCGCGCCCATGATTTGGTATGGCACCGAGGCTGGCATGTGGGGTTCTGGCGATCCAAACAATCGTAAGCCCATGTTGTGGAATGATTTACAGCCATACGAAAAAGCGGACGAAAACCAAGTTATGCAGGAGCAGTTGGGCTTTTATCAAGCCGCAGTTGCTTTGCGCAACGCTCACTCCGCGCTGCGAACAGGATCGTTTCAAACAGTCTTGATCGATGATGAGAAAAATATCTGGGTGTATCTGCGCTCTGACAAGCAGGAGCAAGTCTTGGTGGCATTGAATGCAGGTGATCAGGCCGCGGAGTTTGAATTACCCCTGGAGTTTCGGCAACCGAGCGCCCAGAAGTGGAAGCTTGTCCTTGGTTCGGTCATGGATGCAAGTGATGCATCAAAAATTTCCATCGCGGGTACTTCAGGGTGCGTGTGGGTTCGGCCAACACCTTAAAATAAATATGGTCAGTTTTATGAACACTCTCAACTTGCGCATTGGACAAATCAATCATCTCGAATTTCTCAAGTTCTTGATCAGCTTCCAACGGGTCTGCGCATGACAACTTCCATATTTGATCAGCGCCGTGCGGGGTTGCTTCTTCACTTAAGCAGCGTGCCTGGACCGCATGGGATTGGCGATCTTGGCCCTCGTGCATTTGAAGTAGCGAATTGGATCGCTGCATCTGGTTCAACCTTGTGGCAAATGTTGCCAGTGGGCCCGGTTGGAAAGGGCGATTCACCGTATTCCGTCACAAGTAGTTTTGCAATTGAGCCGCTGTTTCTCAGCTTGGAGATGTTGGTGCGCGACAAACTCCTTGCGCCCAGTGCGTTGCGCGCTCCCGCAGATTTGGGCCATGGAAAGACAAATTACGCCAAGGCGCGCGCCTTCAAATGGCCGCGCTTTCACCAAGCTTTCACCCACTTTGTGGCCGATGGCGCAATCCGCCATGCGGTATTCCAAAAATTCCTGCGCCGCGAAGCGCATTGGCTTAACGGGTGGTGCCGCTTTGCGTCACAGGATGGAAATGACCCGCTTTTGCATGCGTTTTTGCAATTTCAATTGGCCAAGCAATGGGCGATTTTGCGCGCGCATTGTCAAAAAATTGGAGTGCATTTGATTGGCGACCTTCCAATATTTGTCAGTTTGGATTCCGCCGATGTGAGTGATCGCCCCGATTTGTTTCGTCTGAACGCAAGGGGCAATCCCGAAGTGGTTACCGGAGTACCGCCGGATTGTTTCTCCAAGAATGGACAACTGTGGGAGCATCCGCATTATCGATGGTCCACGCACAAGCGTGACAACTTCGCTTGGTGGATAAGCCGAGTGAAGATTGCTTTGGAACGATTCGACGCGCTTCGTATAGATCACTTTGTTGGGCTTAAAAATGTCTATGAAATTCCAAGCGCCGCCAAGACGGCGCGCAATGGCGTGTGGCGGCCAACGCCAGGACGTGAATTACTGTCAGCCATTCAAAAGAAACTTGGCGCGCTTCCACTGATCGCCGAGGATCTTGGAGCGCTCACTCCGGCGGTCGAAAAGTTGCGCGACGATTTCAAACTGCCCGGCATGAAACTTTTGCACAATGCATTTTACGGACCAAACTCCAGCGACTTGCCGCACCGGCATCCACGACATTGCGTGGTCTATCCAGGCACGCACGACAACGACACCACGCGCGGATGGTGGCAGGGACTTACGCCTGCGGCCCGCACCCGATTTGTCAAGTTTTCCGGCGCCAACGCAAAATGCCCAGAACAGGCCATGATCCGCTTGGCGTACGCGAGTCCATCCAATACAGCCATTATTGCCGCGCAAGATGTGCTGGGTTTGACCCGCCGCGACCGCATGAATGTGCCCGGCGTTTCCTATGGGAATTGGTCTTGGCGATTGGAACCGCGCGCCTTGACCACTCAAGCAGCGCATTCACTATTGCATTTGGCTTTGGATTGTGGGCGTTTTCAATTCAAGCAAGCACCCTACGATCGGCTCAATTCCACTTGATTTGATTCGATACTTGGGCCGTTTTCAGCGCAAGTGTCATGCCCGAATGAATTTAAGAATTGCGGATAAAAATATCCCTCCATGACTTGCGCAGCGAAGCCATTTCGAGGATTGTGAGCGTCTATGGCCAAGTCCGACATTCCATTTACCAAACCAAAGCCAAGCCTGTCCAAAGCCACCATCACTCCATTCCGAAAAAAAATTGTCCCCAAGGATTTGGAGTTCAAACCCAAGGACGCAAAAGCGATTGAAAATTTAGAGCGGGATCTGCGCAACATCGCCGCCGATCTGTGGTGGTCGTGGAATGAAATTGCGCGCCGCCCATTCGCCGCCATTGATCCATTCATCTGGGAATCTTCTGGACACAATCCATTGACGGTCTTGGCGCGCATGGATAACGCAATGTTTGCCACGCGCTGCCAAGAACCTGACTTTGTCAATTTAATCCGCGCCGCTCGTGATGCGCAAAAGATATATCACGCCACAGAGCCTTGGTTTGAGCGCTCTGCGCCCGCTGGTAGTTCGGCGCTGCATGTGGCGTACTTCTGCAGCGAATTCGCGATTCACGAAAGTTTGCAGCAATATGCAGGGGGGCTAGGCGTGTTGGCCGGCGACCATATGAAAAGCGCCAGCGATTTGGGCGTTCCCATTACGGGGGTAGGACTTCTGTATCAGCGTGGCTATTACTTGCAACAATTTCGCGCCGATGGTTCCACGCGCGTGATCGAGCCTCATTGGGCAACCGACACCATGCCCTTGACCGACGAGAAAACCACTATTCGCGTGCCGATTGGCTCGCGAAAAGTCCGCGCAAAGATTTGGTCTATGCAGGTGGGACGCGTGAAGATTGTGCTGCTTGACACCGATTTGAAAGCCAATAAACGCCGTGACCGCCGCTTGACCGAGGGCTTGTATAAAGGTGAGCCGGAACTGCGCCTGCGTCAACAAGTTTTGCTTGGCGTGGGTGGAGTGCTCGCGCTTGATGCCCTTGGAATCGAGCCAACGGTCTACCACTTGAATGAAGGCCACGCCGCGTTCGCCTCCGTGGCGCGCTTGGCGAGTTTGGTTGAGCATGGGCAAAAGATTGATAAAGCCATTGAGCATGTCCGTGCCAGCACGGTCTTCACCACGCACACGCCGGTGCCCGCTGGCCATGATCGTTATAACGCCGATGAAGTGGCCGATCTTTTATCAAATTCTTGGAAGCGGGCTGGCTTGGCGCGCCGCGCATTTGTTGAAATGGGTTTGGAACACCCTAGCGATCCCAAGGCCACATTTTGCATGACCGTGTTGGCGCTTCGCACGGCCCAACATGTCAACGGTGTCGCCGCATTGCATGGACGAGTGAGCCGCGAAATGTGGCAAAATATTTTTGGTGTGAACGACGCTGCGCTGGTTCCAATTGGCCATGTCACCAATGGCGTGCACGCGCGGACTTGGCTGGCTCCAGAAGCTGAAGCATTTTGGAAACAGAACATTGGATTGGACCTTGATCGGGTAGAAACCGCCGATGACCCGTGGGCCAAAGTTGAAACTGTGCCTCCCGCGGCGCTGTGGAACCTGCGAAATTCATTGCGAAACCGCTTGGTTCATTTTGTGCGTGATCGACTTTCTATGCAAGCCTTGCGCCGCGGCGACGCGCCGGATTCTTGCATGCGCGCGCTTGCCGCCTTCAATCCAAACGCGCTGACGATTGGTTTTGCGCGCCGCTTTGCGACATACAAGCGCGCGCCGTTGATCTTCCGCAATGTGGATCGCCTGCAAGCCATTCTTGGCGATATCAAGCGGCCAGTGCAAATTGTGTTCGCGGGCAAGGCGCATCCGCGTGACAAGGACGGACAGGCTTACGCAGCGCAAGTGCATCATTGGGCCCGCGAGTCTGGCTTTGAGGGCCGAGTGGTGTTGCTGGAGGAGTACGACATGCATGTGGGCCGCATGCTTGTGAGCGGTTGCGATGTGTGGCTGAACAATCCGATGCGCCCGTATGAGGCCAGTGGTACAAGTGGTATGAAGTCGCCCATGCATGGTGGAATCAATCTCAGCATTCTGGATGGATGGTGGCCAGAGAGTTACGACGGCACCAACGGTTGGGCTATTGGCGATGGACGCGAAGGAACTGACCGCGAGACACAGGACCAGATTGATTCGGAAAGTTTGTACGAGCTTTTAGAAAAGGAAGTTGTTCCAGATTTCTTTGATCGCGACGCGGACGGTGTTCCACAGCGTTGGATGAAGCGCAGCGTTCGCAGCGCCGCCACCGTGCCAACCCGGTTCAACACGCATCGCATGGTGGCTGAATATTTGGAGAAGGCCTATTTGCCAGCGCTTGAAATGGTGAAGCTGAAATAAATATCACATGTCGCGTGGGCGACACACAGGCCTTTGAACGCTGGATCACAATCGTTCTTTAGAGGCAAGTCCAATCAAATTCCAGCAACAAAAGGCTGACATCGGCTGAAGTTACTTCTCCATCATCATCAAGATCGCCTGAGCCAGGACCTCCAAAGTCAATCAGTTGAATGGAAACATCGCCTGAGTCTACGACGCAGTTCCCGTCCAAGTCTGCGGGGTTGCCTTGCGGCGCGCCGTCTTGACTGTAGACCACAAACGAATAAGCGCCAACATTGAATATGGCGCTTTGCCCAAGACCGTCATAGGAATTTCCGTTGGCGTCTACATCCAAACAAAGCGTGTTGACATAATCGGTTGAATAACCATTCCAATCACTGTTCATGCGGCAGCGCCACATGCCACTGCGTGGCATGCCGATGCGATAATTTTGCAGCGGCCAGGCGCTGAAGTTTGCGATCACAATAACATCATCACCGCCGCCGCCATTTTCCCAGCGATGCCAGCCAATCACTTTATTCCAATCGTTCAAATGAAAAACATTGGTGTTGGCGCCGGTCAGTCCTTTGGTTTCACTATTCAAGTTTCGCCGCAGTGAAATCATGTCGCGATACAAGTTTAAAATACCTGAGTAGGTTGTTGCCTTGGTCCAATCCAGCGGGTCGTTGGCGTCAAAGAATCCGTCTTCGAGAAATTCCTGGCCCATGAACATCATTGGAATGCCGGGGCTGAACATGGCCACGGCTGCGCCCAATGTGCTGCGCTTGCGCGCGTACCAATTGCCAGGAGCGGAGGGGCTGATGGTGGCGGGTACGCGGCTTTTGCCGTTGGCCACTTCGTCGTGGCTTTCGGTGTAAATCACGCGTTGCGTGTGCGAGCCGTTGTAATTTTGAAGGATGACTTCTTTCACGCCCGCCATACTGCGCGCGGAGTCGCTTGTGGCCTCAACGACGCCGCGAACATTGTGAACAAACCAATCCCATTGGCTGTCAAAGCCCGCTCCGCCAGCTCCCGTGGATTTGGTCACCCAATCGTTGTCATCAAAGTCTTCGGCGATGGAGATTTTGCCTGGAAACTGGGCGTCAATTTCATTATTACACCATTGCAGCAGGCTCCAGCCCTCTGGAATGTCAACGCCAAACTGGTCAGTTCGGCGAATGTATTTGGTTCCGTCCCAGCGCAGACCGTCCATTTTAAATTCATCGAGCCACATCATGGCGTTGTCACGAATGTATTGGCGAACTTCAGGGCGCGCATAATCCATGCGCGTGTTGCCCCATGGGGTTGTGGCGCGAGATGTGTCGTTGAAGAAAAAAATTCCGCCCAAATTGTTCTGGCTCCAACCATCAAATTTCCACATGTCCAAATCATTTGGACCAAGATGGTTGAAGACCACATCGTTGAGAACCGCGATGTCGCGCGTGTGGCATTCATCCACGAAGCGCTTGAGATCATTTGGATTTCCATAGGCACTTTCAACCGAGAACGGATAACTTGGGTTGTAGCCCCAGGAAAGATCACCCGGAAATTCCGCCATAGGAAGTAAGTCGACGCAATTGACGCCCAGCGATTTGAGGTGGTCTAACTTGGCAATGGCATCCGTGAATGTTCCAGGCGCGGAGCCATCTGGAACCCAGAATGTACCAATGTGCATTTCATAAATAACAAGCTCATTCCAATTGGCAATTTGAAAATTATTGTTGGTCCACGCGTATGAATTTGGGTTGTACACAACGCTGTAGCCCACGCTATTGGTGAGGTCGCGGGCACGCGGATCATTCTTTTGGGTGTAGACGTTGTTTGATTTAATGGCGAATTTGTATTGCGCGGCTGGGCCAACATTTGGTACATCGCCCGACCAGAATCCACCGCCCTCGTTGGCAAGTTGATGGGAAGTGTTATTGTAAAAATTCCAACTACCAGCCACGCTAACAGCCTGAGCATTGGGCGCCCAAACGCGAAAGGTGACGCCTTTGTTGGGTAATCCGATATTGTAAGGAATGGCGCCTATACCTGGTCGCGTGGAGGCCGCAAGTTGCGCCGCAATGGAACTTGACACGCAAAAAGTGGCAAGCGTAGTTCCGATCAAAGTCGATGTAACGAAAGATTTAGCAGATTTCATCTGAGGTTTGTCTTATGTGGACAGATACATTTCTTAAAAAATATACATCAAAAACATTCCAAATCTTAGAATTTTTAAATTTAACTCCAAAAAAAGCGATTATGAATGAAGTCTAGGCAGGGTTAAATTATTGGGACGTTATTTAATTTTACCTGGGAGCAACATCATCTTGATGTTGTACTGATCAACATTCGTGTCGGGTAAATTTGGATAGTTCCCGCCAGAAAACTGGCTTTGGAGATCACCGTTTTTCATTTCAGGGCTTTGAATTGCATAGGTGTCAACGCTGCCATCAACATATGCCATGTTTATAAATCCGGGGTTCCACACCGCCGGGGCGCCGTACCAGGTGGCGTTGGTGTAGGTACCGGTTGTTGGGTTGACTGTTATCTCTGGATTTCCCAAATAGCCATTGGCGTTCCAACCCAAGGCACCATTGGTTTGATTCCATTCTGGCAGAGCAAACAATGTCTGCGCCGGTTTTGAAATGCTGGCCATAGTTCGGGTATCAAAGGTGTACGGCGCCGTTGAAATTTGTCCAGGCAGAGTGTAAAAGTCATTGCAGTACATCACTCCCACAAAGGAGTTCAAAGAGTAACTGCGCACGCGTGCGGTTGGATCTTGCGGACTTTTGTAGGCGTTCTCAACGCCGATGTAGTTGTACAAACTTCCATTTTGCAAAGCAACATCGGTTTCATATTGTTCGCCTGAGGAATTGGTTTTGATGGAATTCATCAAGCTGCTTTCCGTTCGGACCCAGCCAATGTAGGAGTTGGACGCGTCTTCGCGCGTGACCGCTTTGGTATCAAATGGAGGACTTGTCTTCAAATTTGTCCAACCTGCCGGCGTATCAGTGCGCGGACTTGGAGTCCGACTTTTATTGGACGAACTATAAGTGTTGGCCGCAAGCGCAATGGCGCGCAAATTGCCGCGACAGACAGTCGCGCGTCCAGCTTGATTGGCGCGGCCAATGCCAACCATGATCAGCGAAATTAAAATGGCGACAATGGCAATGACAACTAATAGTTCAACCAGCGTGAAAGCGTGCCTAGTGTGGCGCGTTTGCAAATTGCGCTGAGCCATGCGCTGAGGCCTTGAGCGCAGGCGTACGCGTTTGAATTCTTTACAAAATCTAAACAAATCGGGTGGGTTCATGGGATGTCAAGGACTTCCTAATTAGCGAAATTTGATTGAGTGATGCTTAGTGCCCGAACAAATTCTGAGTGGCAAACATGCCTTTGGCTTCAAAATAGGCCAAGGCTTCTGGAACACTTCGGAACACCTTGGTGGCGGTTTCAGAAATAAATGGACTTGGAGACTTTTTAGGCTTCCAAACCACATAAACCTCTTTGGCGTGCTCAAATGCGTGTTGCAATTCACGCTCCACGCCACTGGAAAGCCCAGGAATTCCGCCTGGAAGTTCCGGCACCAAGCTCACGATCATGTCGCTTTGATCAATTAAGCGGAAGTCGCGCATGTAAATTTGACCGTCCACATCGCCTGCAATGTCAAGCACCTCGCGCACGGGCAGGCGCAGCTCGGGCGAGCCCTTGCGAGCGCCAAAGGTGTGCGCCGCAACCGTGATGAAATCTTTGCCTTCACGCGCTGCGGCAATAGCATTCTCAAGCAAAAGTTTTTCATCCACATCGCCTGGATCAAACGAGATGAAATGTTTGGCCAACTCGGCTCGGAAGTGGTCGATCTCGGCCAGCACATCAGGCATGTCCACAACATGGCTCATGGGGAAGCTTGGATACACCTTGCGCATCTCAGGTCGATTGATCATGCGATAGGCCGTCTCGGTGGTGTCCACTTGGCGACCGCGGCTGAGGATAAAAAAGCCGCCAGGGCAACCAAGCGCCTGCGCCATAAGTTCGCTGGCCAGAATTTCCTCCTCGCGCCACACCATGCAATCCTTCAGCGTGGCGTCAAGCACATGGTCGGCGTGCAGACGCGCGTGCACCACTTCAACATTGTCCACCATGCAAATAAACATGTCGGGTTGCAATCGTTTCAGAAGATCAAAGTCGCACGCGGCGAACAAGCCGTGGCGCCAACGAAATGTGGCGTGCGTATTCACAATAATGTTTGGGTGTTGATCCGCGGGAGAAACTTGGCTGATGATGTCCTTGAACGCCGAGCGGCGAAGGCTGGCCAAGCGGCTGAGTGGTAAATCAAGAATGCGTCCAGGTTTCACGTCCGCGGCTTCGGCGTACATGAGGTCGCCCACATGGAATACTTCTAGCGTTTCGCCGCGCTCGCCGGCGAGTTTTTGAACTGCCTTCAGATAGGGCTTCTTGTCCATTCCAACTTGACCGGTAATGACTGCTCTCATGTTTAGAGTGTAACTATAAAGCCAATGATTTTAATTGGTCACTGGAGTTCATTGGTTAGCGTGTTGGCGCAGGGTTGGACCACAAGCCTGAATTCCTCGGCACGGGATTTAGAAATGAAGGCATGATCAAGCATTTTCAAGCAACGCCACGCAATGCACTTCAATAGCGCGACCTTCACCCACGGCATCAACGCGTTCATGGGTCTTGCCCTTTACATTGATTTGGCCCTTGTCGCAGTTGAGAAGTTGGGCCAAGTGCGCGCGAATTTGTTCCTTGACTGGGCCAATTTTGGGCCTCTCGCAAATCACGGTGGCGTCCAAGTTTGATACTTGAAATTTTTGCTGGCGCATGAGCTGCAGGGCGGCGCGCAAGAAATGCGAACTGTCCTTGCCAGCCCATTGCGGATCGGTGTCGGGGAAAAGTTGCCCAATGTCAGGCAACGCCAACGCGCCAAGAATGGCATCGGTCGCGGCGTGCAGCAGCGCGTCGCCATCTGAATGGCCAACCGGGCCGCGGTCATGCTCTATGAAAATTCCACCAAGAACAAATGGCTTGCCCTGGCCCGCGGGCGCGAGCAGTTCAAGCCGATGCAGATCGTAGCCGTGGCCAACTCGAATCACTTTAATTGTCTGGAATACTAGAGGATTTGGTGGTCACTCTGTCATCTTGTGGATTTGAAGTTGGCCCAGGCTCATCACCTCTATCGGTTCGTAATCGCACTGAGGGGTCGGGCTCTGGCCAAATTGGTCCCTTGCGAATGTCCATTTCAATTCGACGCGCGGAAGCCGGAGGACAAGTCAACAGATTGTCCAATGTTCCATTTTGGGTTCCCGCTGGCCACACCGCGTAGACCATTCGATCGGGTGTTATGATTGGATCATCTCCACCACCTGGAAGAAAGTTGAAAGTGAGTTGCTGACCAGGTGGAATTTCCATGGAGAAGAAAGCCTGGTCGTTTCGAACATCAATCACGGAGATGGTCAGAGGTTGCATGCTTGTGGAAATATATGTGAAGCCCCGGCCTGTTTGCGGCATGAAGCCACCGCCAGGGTTATAGCAACCGACGATCGTGGAAAGTAGCCCTATGACTATTGTGCTTCGAAGTAAATTCATGCTCCACATACTTTAGCGTACAAGATCAAGTTTTGTTGCTAGTTCGGTAAATCGAGCTCCTCGAGCCTCATAATTTTGAAATTGATCCCAACTTGCGCACCCCGGCGACAGCAAGACCACATCACCTGGGCGAATGCGAGCATGGATCATTTTGACCGCGTTTTCCAATGTTTCGCACAGGGTTGCGCCCGCGCAGGCCAATTGAGTCGCGGCGGTTCCAATGCAATATAGGCCAGCGAGTTGCGGCGTAAGCGCCGAGATTGCCGAGAGATCAGCGCCCTTGCTCACGCCGCCAGCAATTAAGTGGATTTGCCCAATGTTGGGAAAACTATTCACAGCAAACAATGTCGCGGCGGCAGTGGTGGCCTTGCTGTCATTGATCCAACGAACTCCATTGCACTCATGCGCCAAAGATAGTCGATGCGGTAATCCTTTGAAGCGATTCATGTTGGCTGACAATGTCCGAGTCGTTGTTTGAATGTCAAGTCGCGGGTCGTCAATGCGCAGCGCGGCAACGCACGCCTGAAGCGCCAAGAGCGCGTTGCGTTTGTTGTGCTCGCCAATCAGCCTTGCTGATTCGAACAGCGGCAGGCACTGCTCAACCTGCGCATCAAGACGCGCATTCTCCCACCATGCTCCCGCCGACAATGCGGCCCACTTGCGCGCTTGAGTTGGAGATTCAATATCAAAGCGAGAAAGAAAAATTTGATCACTCGCGCCGCGGTTACGGACGATGGATTTACTGGCGCTGTAATGGTCGGCGTTGCCATGCCAATCCAAATGATTTTCAGATAAATTCGTCAGCACGCCAATGCGCGCGTGCCAATGCGGATTTCCAGCATTGGGTCCAAGCCACCACAGCATGAAACTGGAAAGTTCCAGTACCAACCATTCGTCGAGTCCAATGACTGGGCAATGCTGCAGCAAACTTCCGCCAATATTGCCGGCAAAATGCGCCTTTTTCCCATTGAAGCCATGCAGCGCGTGGTGGATCAAAGCCGAGGTTGTGCTTTTTCCAGAACTTCCCGTGACCGCAATCACGCGATCCGCGGGAACTTGTTCAAGCGCCATGCGCAGTTCAGTGGTCACGCGCGCGCCACTTTCATGCGCGGCTTTGAGATATGGATTGGTCCAGGGGGTTGGCACAGCGGGATTGGCGACAACCAGTTGCGCGTGTTGAAAGTCGGCAAGTTCATGCGCGCCCAGGCGCAGACGCACCACGCCGCTTTGAATCAGAGGCGCAATCTTGGCAATGGAATCTTTCAGTTTTTCCGCGCTTGAAAGATCGGTGACCATAATTTCTTTGGCGCCCTGTTGCGCCAGCCATTGCGTGGCGCCAATCCCGCCTCCGAATACGCCAAGCCCCATGACCAGGCAGCGACTGCCGCGGATTTCAAATTGATTGCAGGAAGTCATTGGTCTTGAAGTCGTTTTGCGCTCGAAGCTGCGCCAATTTGTGCCACACCTTCAGCGAGTCCTGTGGTCATTTCATCTGTTGGGGGAGATGGTTGGAACGATCTCAGTGTCTATACCCAGGTTCAGCAATTCCTCGGCGTAATTGGTGGCGGCCTTGCGCTCGGTCAGAGGACCTTGCGCGTCGCCACGCAAAAACTGACGGATAAGCCGATCTTTTTCGGACATGTTCACAGCCTCCTCAGCGGTGGCCTTGCGCAACGTATCAAAGGCCTCGCGCGTGTCGATCATCAAAGCACGGCCTTTATCAAGCATGGTCATGCGATCGGCGATGGTGAAGGCGCTATCCATTTCATGGGTCACCACCACGCTGGTCACGCCCAGTTTGCGCGTGAGATCAAGCATAAGTTGATCAATTTCTGCGCTGGTCACAGGATCAAGCCCGGCGCTGGGCTCGTCATAAAACAGAATTTTTGGATCAAGCGCAAGCGCGCGCGCTAGGCCGGCGCGTTTTTTCATGCCGCCTGAAATTTGCGAAGGAAATTTATTGGCGTGTTCCCGCAATCCAACCAGTTCCAATTTGATCATTACTTGAATCTCAATGATGTGCGAGTCCAAGGCTGTGTGCTCACGCAAGGGAAGCGCAATGTTGTCGGCGATGCTCATGCTGTTAAAGAGCGCTCCCGACTGAAACAGAATTCCAAACTTCTTACGAATAGCATCCAGGCCCGCCTCACTGGCGGTGGCAATTTCCTCACCCAGGATTTGAATGGAGCCTTCGCTTGGTTGCAGGCTGCCAATCAAGTGGCGCAGCAAGGTGCTCTTGCCGCAGCCAGAGCCGCCCATGATGACCATTGTTTCACCCTCGGCGATATCCAAATTGATTCCATCAAGCACAGTTTGTGTTCCAAAGCGGCGAACTAACTTTCGGATTTGAATTGCATTTGGCATTGAGTTTCTAGAGTACCAAGCGCAAACGGAAGGTCAGGTCTTGGCGGGCTTCACGCTTTCAAGCGGCGGCAAATCCGGCGGCGCGGGTTCGCCATTGGGAAAGAGCATGTCACCGCGGGCGGGGTCCACAATTCGCAGCGACCGCCAAACCATGGTGCTTTTGCCGGTTTTTTCATGGAATCGTTCCAGACCAAGGTCGGCCTGCACCTCGCTCGATGAAAATTGAATGGTGATGGGTATGACCACCATGGATCGCTTCCATGATTGCTCCAATGGTGTGGGTCGTTGATCACTGAGCTGCGCCGAGACAAATTTTCCGTAACGACTTTCTACTTGAGCCGTGAACTCCGTAAGTTGATCTCGCGTGAGCGTGGTGGCGGGACCAGCCCATTCTTGTTGCATGCCTTGGGGGTCACAAGCGAACAAGGGAGCCAGCGCCACGGTTGGGCCAAGCAAAATTGTTCGAAGACCAGAAGCCCAATAGAGCCAGGTTGCAAGAATGGTCGCAACCACGCCAAATGAAATGGATGTCCACGCTAGCCAAGCGCCTTTGGTATCCGGGTTATTTCGAAGGCTGCGCAGGGCGAACACGCCCGCGCCCACGCCAAGCAGCGTCATGGGTGGGCAACAAAATGGAATACAAAACATGGCGGACAAAACCGCGGTGCGGTTCCATGTGCGCGGGAGCTGGATGGATTCTTGGACTTCAGTCAATGCGTCGGTGTTCATGTTGTTCTATTGAATTGAATGTTTTTGTTAAATGGACAAATGAGTTCAGACTGTGATTCAGCCAGTGCGCCACTATTTCATGTGAAGAAGTGGGCACATTGACATTACGGACTTGGGGGATTGGTTGGGGTGGGCAATGGCGTGGGCGAAAGAATCAGATCTCCAAGTATGGGATCATCCACGGTCAGTTCAAGCAGCCGCGTGGCGGGAATCCATTCATTGGTTTGGGGTATCAATTGAAACATGGCGCTTCCAGTGGTTTCCCGTTTGCTCAAGCGCACGGTAATGGCGGCGGTTATGGTCACATTCCACAAGCCACCGTCGGAAACAAGACTAATGACAGAGATATCTCGCAACTCTCCGTAGCGTTGCTTGGCCAAATTTGAAAATGTTTGTACCTGCTCTGCGGTTGGAGCAGCGCGCGGGGTTGACGCAAGTGGATTTGCAGGCCCGGCAATCACGCATTTTGAATAATCATTGGAGAATGCGGCTTGCATGCTGGCCTTCATGTTGTGGTCAATATCTTTCATCATTCCATCGCTCAAGGCCTCATAGGTGATGGCTTGGACAACCAGACCCACCAAACTAAGAATCATGGCGGCTCGAGCAAGTTGGCGGGCGCGTTGATCCGCACTGGCGCGAAGTTGCCAAATAGCCATGATTGCAAGGGGTGTTGACACAAAGCCAATAAATGGACAGCAGGGCACTGGCGACATAATGGAAATTACAAATGCGATTGAAGCAAGCGTGAAGCGCGGGCGTGGGGGTGTTGGCTGTGCCGCGGTTGGCGAAGTTGTTGGGCTATTGAACTGAGTCAAGGAATATCCATTCTATGCGCTGCACTATGAATGGGTGGTTTGACGGCGCAATCGTATGCATTGACTGGGTACACCTTCATGAGCAAAAAAGAAAGTCCTGCGCATCTTGAAGGATGCGCAGGACTGAAGAGTGTAGAAAAGAGACTCTGTTGTTAACTATTAAGAACGACGACGACGATTTCCAAAAAATACACCAGAGATACCAAGCAAAGCCGCCACGCCAGGGGTTGGAACAGGGGGTGGAACCAGTGCACCAGTGGCAAATGTCCAAGCTTCTTGGCCAACTTCCACGCCTGTGAAGCTGGAATCGAATATCCAAGTCTTGCCTTGCGTGGTGTACTTGGTTTGCGCGTCACTTTTCAAATTAATACTTGCAACTGTGTACATGGTGGTTCC
>SXGQ01350508.1_pt1 | contig 21089 bp, 16 predicted proteins | sample 3178371 | NCBI WGS metagenome assembly SXGQ01 (sample SAMN11356859, study PRJNA531348) | freshwater metagenome | isolation source: freshwater sample F1-20 | place: China: Fuxian Lake, Yuxi | collected 2017-12-25 | reverse complement strand
GGTTGACGGAGGTAAGTCAAACAAGGATTCAAGTTTACGAGTCATGCCCTATTTATGGGTCAAGACCTACCGTTGTGAAACATATCGTTCTCGGTGATAACTCTAAAAGTCAAGCCGTTGGCTCTAGCCCACTTAGTGGCCGCATCCCATTTGCTGTAATTGATGGCCACGACAGCACGGTCTCGGTCACTCATTTTTGACTCAATCACACTTTGTTTTTTGGGTTTGATTTCAATCAATTCTGCTCGCACAGTGTTGTTGCGTGTGCGATAAGTTATTAGGAAGTCTGGCACATACTGTGTCATTTTGCCTGTGAGTGGATGACGATAGGGTATGGCAATGCTTTCTGACGCCCATTGCAACACATTGTCATTGGTGTCGCAGAACTTCATAAAACTCAGTTCCCAACCTGATCTGTAACGCGGTGTGCCACGCCCAACATACTTGGCACCATTGATCACAGTGTAAGGACCTTGTGCCCAGTGACTCATTTTAGTACATTTCTGGCTTGATAAAAATTGGGTGTCACTGTGGCGCCCACGCCCAGCAAGGTGGCTCGGCTGCGAATACTGTTGAGATAGTAGGCCAGACTGGCACTGAGATTGACACCATTGAGTCCTTGAAATTCTTTCAACAGAGTAAGAGGAGAAATGCCTGTGTTTTGTGCCACTCTAAACAGGCTCATGGTAAAGTTACCTGCGGCCTGACGAGTGGTCATCACACTAGAAAAGTAACTGAAAACCACGTCATATTCGTTGGCCGGCACATCTACTTCATAACTGTAGAACTGATCAAACAGTCTCACTGTGAGATCTTTGTTGGGATTGGTATAATTTACTGTGCTCATGATTACAACGGCGGTTTGGCTCCTGCGTTGTCTACAGCTTTGCCGGTATAACTTGACGTGGTATTGTTAACTTTAGGTGTGGGAAACAACCAACCATTGGCCTTGTTGGCCACTTGTCTGGTGGCACCTGGCAGGCCTTGTTTGAGTGTTTGTGTGCCCAGAGCCACTGCTTCACTGGCTGCAATACTACCAAGATTTTTGCCTTTGAATGTTTTGTTGAGTCTGGCGGCTTTTTGTGCAGCACCAATGTAGCCCAGCACTGAACCACTCTGCAAGTCGCCAAGAATGCCGGCACCTGCGTCCAACAAGCCACCTTGACCAAACACAGTGGCATTGGCACCGGGTCTGGCAATGGGACTCACAGTTTTGTCATAGTGTGCGTCGGTGGCAAAACCTTGTACATTGAGATCACCACCAGACTGCGATCGTCCCAATGCTCCTGAATAGTATTTCACAGTTTCGTAGGCAATGGTCATGTTGTTTTGCATGGTACCACTGCCTTCAGAATAATTGTATTGATCACCACCCCAGGAGGTGATTAATGGATTGATCAACACATATTCCGCAAACCTGCGTTGATCCATGCCATAAATTCTTATGTCTCTAAAGAACGGTGGTTTGCCAGTGGTGCCAGCAGTGCTGCCATCATTGTAGGCTTCACCGATGTAGCCCCAGTCGTTGACATTGCCAATTCTTTGACTGTCGTAGATGTCTCGATCATTGTAACCAAAACCGGCCTGTCGCAGTGAACTTTCACCATTGCTGCCATTGGTGTTGGGGGGATTCAGATATCGTTGTGTAGGGTCTTTGTAGTAGTAACTCATGTAGTAGTACCACAGTTTGCGATTCAAGTCATTGCTGGTGTCATGAAATGTCACATTGATGGGTTCATAATTGAGTTTTTTCTGTATGATTCTTTTGCGGTTGTATTGATTCAGTGTTTCTACATCTATGCTGAACTTGGGGAGATCAATGGTCTTCACTGTGAGACTCAGCATGCTTCTGTCCTGAGCACTGAACACACCGTCATTCGCCAAAAAAGGAATCTCTGTGACATTCAACGTGAAACTCACATGAAAGAGAAACTTGTATCTGGGTTTCAGTTCGTAGGCATTGGTTGTGAATGTGCGACTGGCGTGTTGATAATCACGCAGAACACTGTTGCCAATGAACCCACCTGCAAGTTGTTTGCCGAAACTTTTGAGATCTATGCCTTGGGTGACTCCTTTGAGGAAGTCTTGTCCAAAGTTAGCCATGTTTATACACCAGCACCGGTCACAACATCGCCAAGAGTTCTACCAATTTCAGTGCCCACTCCTGTGCCTTCAGGTGTTTGGTTGGCATTGTCGTAGGCAATGGTCATTTCAATTGTGGCCGCTTCGTTAGAACCATAGTTGAGATCACCGTAGTTGGCACCTTTCAAATAACCATACAGTTCCCATGTTTCCAGCACCACTGGTTCGTTGGCACCGTTGCCACCGTCCAGCACTTCTACCTTGGTCAAGAACTTGTAATCAATACCGGCCGCGGCCGAACTCATTTCCAAAAAGTCCATTTGTTTCTGAAGTTGTTCACCGACCAATCGGCTCACAGCACCTGATGCATCATCGCGCAGACTGCATGTGAGGTCTGTCCAACTGTGTTTGCCTGCCAACTTCAACGTTGAGTTGTAAATGGGCAGTGAGATTTCTTCAAAGGTCAAATTGGGTCTAGCAAAACTTATGACCTGTTTGGTCAGTTCTGTTCTTGGTGTACTCACACCAAAATTTTCAAACATCACTCTAAAGCGATATTTGAGTTTGGGCATCAACAGACCTTGTGTGGTCGAGCTTTGGTCACTGGCCAAGGGTACTGTCATTCTCTGTAATGATGAAACTGCCATTTGTTATTTCTCCTGTTGTGTTTATTTACCTGATGTGGAGACCCTGGTCAGAGCCTCCTGTTTCATCATGCTGCCACGCCTGAAAGTTCGCCAGTGTTCTTGATACGCAGAGGAATGTAGATGAATTCCACTGCTTTCACTGGTTCAATTGCAATGTCCACATACAACTCGTTGCGGTCAATTCGCGCAGGTGTGTTGTTGCTCAAATCGCACACAACCAAATAGTCATAGATAGCACGTTTGGCAATCAGGTCGATCATTAGGCTGTTGATGGTATTGCTTATTTCATTGCGAGTGATTTGGTCATTGGGTTCAAACAGGTACTGCTTGCCAATTTCTTCCAGGCGTCCACGCAAGAACACTATGAGTCGGGCCACATTGATACGATCCAGAGCTGTGGTCAAGCCTTGACGTGTTTTGTTGCCAAAGTTGGTGATACCAACACCCGGGATAAAGGTAATTGGATTGATGTTGTTTTCATACAGCACATCACGTATGCCCTGACCAATGGCAGTCTGAACAAACTCGCCTGTGGCAGCTTCAATATAGCCAATGGCTTCGGCATTGTCAATCACACCGCGGCGGGTTCCAGCCGGTGCCAACCATGGAAAACTCACTGCATCGCTGCGCAGTATGGTGCGTACCATCATGTGTGTGGGTGGTGCAACCACGGTGTTGCCTGACAGGTCAGTGGTCTGGCAAGATGGATAGAACACAGCAGCATAGGCTGAACCAATGGTCAACCCATCTTCTGTTGGCAATCCAAGTCCACCATTGTTGGTGGCATAGGTCAACAAGTCTGTGCCATTGGCCTCTAGTCTCATGGGCGTGTCGCTCAACACAAACAATGTGTTGGAACGTTCGTTGCTGAGTGCCACCAAATTGGTGGCCAATTCAGGATACGCAGGAGCAGCAATCAAGTTGAACTGATTTTGTTCTTCTCTGGCTGACAGGCTGGTGTCAATGCCCGACTTCATGGCAGCCACAACCAATTTGCGTTGTGCCTGACGGCCAGCGTACATGGCGCCATTGTCTTTGTTGCCCGAAACCGTGAGCCAGGTATTTTTCTCTGTGGGCAGTGTGTCATCAGGGAATGTGGTTGAATTGAAATAATTCAACTGGAAACTCTTGACATTGTAACCTGATCTACGGGTGTTGAACAACAACATACCTTCGGGATAAATTGCAGGATCTGGTGCGTCTATGTCCAAGTAGTTGCTGGTCAACAAATCTACTATAGAGGGGAATTCATCAGCCACAGGATCTGTGGTACCATTGCCGGCCCAACGTGCATCTGCAAACAAGATGCCATTTGAACTGACCTGATCAGTGATGTCTACTGCCACCCACTGATCAACTCCACTCACAGGTTCCCAACGATACAGCAACGGATAATTTTCCAGATCACTGGTATCAATCCACAAGTCACCATATTCCAATGGGCTTTCAGCTGTATTATTTTGTGTGGTGGGTGCTGTGGCAGACACAATAGGGCCTGCGGCATTGGTAAGAGTCAAGTCAAAACCACGAGTGTCGTTGGTGACATTTTGATAACCTTTCCACGCACCATTGTCTTGGATCAAGATGTCAACGTCATCCACAGCACTGTAATACCACAAACGTCCATCGGCTGGATCTTGATCGGGTGCTGTGTCGTCGGCAGTGTAGACAAATGTAGGCACTGTGACCCAGTTGCTCAGCACAATTACACCGGTAAATTGGTCTGGACGACAGAATTGAGTCCAAGCAGATGTAAGCAAGGTGTAATCGGCTTGAAAACCTGCTGTGGTCACTGGTGTGCCTGTTGTGTTATCAAGATAAATAGCCCCGCCTTGACTGTGTGAGAACACAATATTTCCGGCACTGTTTACGCTGGCGCTTACAAATGGAATGTCAGCCGCACTGACTGCATTGATAAAAGCCGCAACACTGGTGCCAGTCAAAGTCACGGTATAGGCTGTGTTGGCGGCTGTAGGAGAACCTGCTTGAGTGGCGTACACATCAAAGGTATTACCACTTACAAACAAACTGTCACCATTCAGTCCCGGAGTGGTATCACCTGTGACCACTGTGGCGCCCAACACTGCTCTTTGTAGCAACAAAAAACTGGCATTGCTGTTTGGAGTTGTTAGATCAAGCAAACTTTCATATTGTAAATAAGTTGTGCCCACAGAAATATTTTTACCACCACCTGTGGGATCCAGTGCATAAAGAGCATCTTGATCATTCTCATACACATTGGTGGTCTGAGACACAAATGTATCCAATGCAGCACTGTACACTTTGACTTTGACACTCAAACCATTGCCGGCACTGCTGAGATTTTGCCACACACTACCAGTGGGTGCTGGATCAGTTTGACCAGTGGACCAGCGTGGTGCCTGATAGCTGTAACCTGGAAAATAACTTGGTGCGCGATACTCGCCACCTGTCAGGCCAAGAGTGGTCAACAATGAAGCTCCACTGTTGGGTCCGGCTTCAATGGCGATCACACCACCAGAATCGGTGGATCCGTCATTGGTGGCTGTGGAATCTGCAAACAGTGTGAGTTTGTTGCTGATGGCAGCGGCAAACACTCCTGTGATGGCAGCATTGTTGATGGCAGTGGCAAATCCTGCCACAGTCAATGCTGTGGCACCTGCACCAACTGTGACCAAGGTATCGTTGATGAACATGTTGAAACCATTGGTCAAGGCACCCGACACTGAATTGGTACCTTGCACTGTGGGCCAAGCTGTTTTCCAATCATCGCTGCCTACATGTACCCAGGTGTTGTACAGATTACTGAGGGCTGTGCTCGATGTTTCTGCGCTGGTGGCACCACCACGTTTGTAGTAGTTGATGTTGTTGATGCCTACTGCACTCACAGCGTAATCTCCAATGCTGCCTATGGTTTGCAGTGGAGCCCAACCGTCTACATCATTGTAGTCAGCTGTGCTGTCAACCACATCTGCTGTGTCAACTATAACTGTGGGCACTTCATTAGTAAATGTACTGGTGGTTTGATTCCACTCAAAAATGCCCCAGGTGCTGGTGCTGGCATCTAACCAATACGTGCCGTTGTTGGCATCGCCTGTGGGGCGCGACAAACTGGCAGTCAACTCAGTTAGGTCAATGTCAACACGCTGAATAAAGGCACGGTTTGTAACCCCCAGGGCTGAGTACGCTGCCAACAAACCATATTCGTTGAGTTCGTAACCATTGATGGGAGTGCCAGTTGTGGTGTTGTAGAAGAATGGCACGCCAAATGTAGCTGCCAAATCACGCTGACTGGTGATGAGATAAGTTTTGTTTGCGTTGGCAGCGGTGGTGCCGGCTGCAACTCCAACGCCAGCAGCATCAGCCTTGTTTTGTGCTGTGGCAATCAAAAAATAGGGTACTGTGTTGACAGCGGAAGGGATGTATTGACTTTCGTCAATGACTGTGACTTCTACGCCTGGTGATACTAGTGCCATGGTTGGTTCCTTTTCAAGTTATTGATATTTATAGGCAACCCCAAAAAAACTCAGTTTACACTGCCCTTTGCCCAAGGTCCATCAACTAAATACCACATGCGACCCATATGCCCAGCCTGTAATCAACGCCCTTGTGCTGTGAACTACATTCGTGAAGATGTCAGACACTATCGCAGTAGATGTGAAACTTGTCAGCGTCGAGGTCGTGGTATTAAGCCCAGAGAACCGAGGTGGAAAAGTTCGGGCTACAAGAAAAAACCCGCATGTGATCGATGCGGGTTTCGAGCCAGATTTGCCAGTCAGTTGTTGGTATATCACATTGATGGTGATCTCAACAATGCCACGGCCAGAAACTTGCGCACTATCTGCAGAAATTGTGTGGAAGAGATTGCCCGAACAGAAGTTACCTGGCGGGCAGGCGACCTTGAGCCGGACGCTTAATTTGATACAAGTTTCTTGACTTGTTGGTAAAGATCATCCAGTGTGCCGTTGTTGTTCAGCACAACATCAAATGCTGTGCCTACCCAAGCAGTTTCACTGGCATGCACTCCTGACTGTTCAAGTCGGCGTCCGCTGAGTGCCCAGGTACTGTTTCCGTTGGGGCCGCGGTTGACACTCACAGCCGCATCATACCATTTAGGTTCAGGACCACGCAACACACGCACCACCAGGCCTCCTGCTGCTTTGATTGCTTTAATTTCGTTGGGAAATCTGCAATCACTTATGACAACATCATCCGTTGAATTACGCAGTTTGTTTTCCAGGCTGGCAATCCAAATGTCATCATGGAATCCTTTGCGGCAAACTTCTGTGCCCCACTGTTGCAGGATCCAGCGTGGCGTCAGGTGTGGCATACCCAGGCGAGCGGCCCACCATGGGTCCACTTGTTCGCGCCATTCCCGGGCCTGTTTTGTGCGTCCTTCCAGCATGGTTCTATCCCAACCAAACACCTGTGCCACAGCGTCTTTGAGTGTGTTGGCAAAACTTTCACGTCGGAAGTGATGTAGATTAACAAGATAGTCTGCAATGGTATCTTTGCCTGAGCCAATAAATCCACAAATTCCAATGATCATTTCAACTCCTTGACGTTAAGGTATTTAAGGGTTGATTGTAGCATGCCGATTTGTCTGCGACAGTCTTCCAGAGCATGGTGTGTGGTCGGAGGCATGGGTTGATCGGGCCAGAGACTGCACACTGTACGACTGTCTCTAACCATGTAGTACTGCCAGGGCAATGGCTTGTTGTAACTCTTGTATGCATGCTCTAGAATGTTCATGTCGTAGGTAGGTCCCTGCGCCCAGATGCGCTTGGACTTCCAGATCAAGCGGCCCAGTCCGTCCAAGGCTTCATCCAAAGGAATACGATCATGTTCAGCAAAGGCTTCGTCACGCACCACGGCCGGCTGTGTAGCCCACCACTCTATGGTACCTTGCTGAATGCTGCGTGTTTCTTGACTTTCTAGTGTGACTCTGGCATAGTATGACTGATTGTAACAGCCTGAGCCAAGTGGGTCAAATGCCTGTGCGGCAATGGTTAAAATAGTGGTGTCAGGGCCTGTGCCCAAGCCTTCCAGATCAATCATTAAGTCCATGTGTTAATTATAACACACAAAACTAACAGTGTCTATTGCTTGTTACCCAATGACAAATGTAAGAGGTTGTGAACCGTCCACGTACATTACCAATTGATTGATCAACAAATCCATTTCCACTTTTGCTTCGGATTTCATGGCAGCACCGTTCAGGCTGCCACCGCCTTGTGGTCCAGCAATAGTGCCAAATTTCTCACGTGCTTCGCCAATGATCATTTTGCAGTTGGCCACCATGTAATCACGAATCCACTGTGAGATCTGATAATCACTCAACAGGTTGAATTCAGGTTTCAAGTTGTAGGTCCATAGCAACACAGTTTCACCTGAGCCCTTGGGGTCACGGATCAATTGCAGTTTTTTGGTAACTGGATTCCATGTGTAGTTCATGTAAGCACCGAACATGCGCCCCGCTAGTTCAATGTACTGACTGTAGAAATCGTATGTGGCCAGGCCACCGGCCACGTTGAAGTTCATTAGATAAACGTTGATTGATGCCTGTGCAAACGGATCAAAGTTTGATGCAAACGGGCCCGAACTGTCACCAAATGTTCTGCGAAATATTTGACGCACTGATACCACTTCTTGAGGCAGTTCATAGATGTTGACATCCTGCACCAACTGCATGAAACTGTAACTTTCTTCATAGGCATTGTTGGCACGTTGACGATAAGTGCCTATGGTTTTTTGATAGGCTGCTTCATAATGTGCAGGATCTAGTTCTAGGTCAATTATGTCACCAGCCAATTGAAGTTTGACATATTCAATTAGATTTTGCTTCAGGGTGGGCAGTGATTGTTGTTGCTGTTCTGGCATTAGGAACTCCGGTTCCTGTATTTATTGCAATTCTTACAGTTGGTCTGTTGGAATTTGACTTATGGGAATGGTTTTGTTTTTTAGAGTAGCGTTAATTTTCATATAATTCATTTCAGTAAGTAACGGGCAAAACTTACATTGCGGCAATACCAAATCAATGGTTTTTAAAATATCTGTGCCTTGTTGTTCTATTTGATCTATGGTGTAGGGACGATATGCATTGATCAAGTCACGATCAGAGGCACTGATTGCCAGTGTATGTTGTTGATCAAACTCGGAAAAGAGCGGGGCAGGTCCGCATTTGTTCAAGGTACCGCGAATAAAATGATAATTTTTCCATTGCACAAATCCACAATGTTTGTGTGATTCTGCTGGATCATTGTTGAACAACGTCAATTCACCGTTTTCATTTTTGGTAATTGCAGAATTGTAAAAATTGTCTTGTATCCAAAAAGCAACTCTGATATTGTTTTCATCCATCATTGCTAAGTCAGCGCCGTGTATACTTAATTTATCTGTTAGAATCTTTATCTCTCCGCGAAGAAATTTTTTGGCCTGCTGTACAAAAAAATCCATGTCTGCCATGTTGTGGACACTGACACCAATCCAGTGTTTTACCATATCGGAGTCCGCATGCCAGGACAGCAATGTTTCGTACAATCCTGGTGTTTGATTCAAACGTGTGCCGTTGGTCAGGATCTGTATTGGTCTGTTTTTCCACAAATTAGACAAACCCAAGATCCACTCGTTGAGAGAAGGATTAAGCAACGGTTCGCCACCAAGAATAACTATTTGCTTGATGTCAATAAATTTCGCCCATCGTCGATGGATGTCTGCATAATCACTCCATCGTTGCCATCCAGAAAATTTGTAATCATTGAACCGATTGCATTGATCGCAATTTAAATTGCAAACGTTGGTGATATAAAATTCAACTTTGTCAAACACATATCTGGTATCGGAAGTCATTTATTACTTACCAGGCTTTTAGGATGATTAGGTTCTCAGTGCCGCGTCCGTTGAACGGGGTTTCTGTAGTGTTAAGATCCTTGTAGATCTTACGTGCGGCTGGCTTGCCTGCGGCTTGTACTGCTTTCACAACGTCTGCTGGCCGGCGTACAGTTTTTTGCTGGGTCTCAATGGTACTGAACCCGATAATGCTGTTGCTTTTTACTGTGAATGCCTGTGTATGACTGTCGGCCACAAGATGTATCAACTTGCGCTTCTTGGTATCGTACAACCAGGCTTCTGCCTTGTCCACAAGACTTGCGGCCGGCAAGCCTTTGAGTTTGAGTTCGGCAAATTCCATGATAACTTTGAATTTTGCGGCACGTTTCTCAGGTGGCACTGACCGGACCTTGCGTGGCTTGCGTTCTACTTTCTTGATCTGTACATATTGGCCGCAGTCATTGATCACTGTTTCGCAAAACTTTACAATGTTGCGCATTTGAATCTTTGAAAAATTGCTGTAGCCTTCGGCAAGTTGTGCATCTTTACCTTCCATGGCAGTTTCAAATTCTGCCAGTTTGTTCTTCCACAAGTTGGCAATGTCTGAAATCATTTGTGGAGCCACGTTCATGCCGCGGATCACAGAGATTGGCTTGTAGTCTGCTGACATCTTGGCACCTGCAACCACAAACTCATCAAACATGCCGTCCAGTTCTCCTGCACATTCTGACACCTTTTCACGCAACCGGTCTTGGATGTTGGGCTTGGCTGCCACAGCGACAGCCTCAACAATCGCTACCTCGGGTTCACGTGCTTTGAGAATCTCTTGGAGATACCCTTCTAACCGCACTGTCTCAGTTTCTGTGAGTTCTAGGCCCACCATGCTCATGCGGCACAGCCATGCAGTGGTCAACCTAATCGCCGAATCTGGCACGCCTTTCAGCGCACGAACATCTGCTTTGCGTCCGTTGTGTTCTAAATAAGCCACCAGCATTTCACGTGCATCTTTTTTGCCGTAGAAGTAATTGTACCATGAGAACGCTGAACTGAGTTGGCTGGTGCGATCGTCTGTGGGTTGCACACGCCATGTGGGTTCCAGTCCGGTGTATTTGGTATCGGGACTGCGAGGGTTCAATGGCTTGACAGCGGCTCGTGTTGCGTTCATGGGGGCTCCTGTAGATTACATGTAATTATAACAGAATGGTCGTTGTTGGTCAACCCGTTTGTTTTGGCAAGTCTTTTACCAATCCAAACAGATACGATGCTCGATTGAGGTTGAAGTTTTTGTGTCGATACATGTATGCTTTTTTACGCTCGGCTATCTCTAGTGCATCCATGAGTTGACATTTTACTTTGAAATCTCGTGTGCTCATCATCTCTGACTGCATGTCCTTAACATCTAGTGCATACTCCACCCATTTTTCGGTGGCTTGTATCTTGTCATACGGCACTATTGCTTTACTGCAATTTGAGGTGGCATATTTGCTTACAAAATTATGTGCTTTCATTACGGAATGCTTTGTGGTTTAATTGGTATTATAGCATTAAGGCAATTATTGGTCAACCCGTACAAAGGTAAACCCAAAGTACTATAAATATAGCATGCCAAGATTAAGTATGTTCCGGCCTAACCGGACCCGTGATTATCAATTTTTAGATCGCACCATACGCGAGCAATACACTGTGGGCGGACTGGATATCTACATCCACCGTTACATGGGTCCAGAAGCCGGGGGCAACGACAGTGCATTGAGTGGCAATTTTGATGCCACACAGCCCACTTATGAAACAGTGGATGTGCTGAACATCCAAGACCTGTTGTTGTTGGAAAACCGTGATCGAGTTTATGACCCTGACGTATATGTCATGCGCGGTGTGTACAACACACAGGATGTGGACTTTGATTTGACTCAGTTCGGTTTGTTCTTGAACAACGACACCATATTCATGACGTTTCACTACAACACCATGATTGACACCATGGGTCGCAAACTCATGAACGGTGATGTCATTGAGATCCCCAACTTACGGGACTATCATCCGTTGAATCAAAACATACCTCGGGCACTGCCCAGATACTACGTGATACAGGATGCCGACTTTGCATCAGAAGGCTTCAGTCAAACTTGGCAACCTCATTTGTGGCGTGTAAAATGCACACCAATGAAGGATCAACAAGAGTTCAACACCATCACAAACAAGCCTTTTGTGGCAGAGAACATCTGGGATCCAGGTAACTTTTACCCCACAAACACCATTGTCAACTATGGTGATGTGTACTATCGTGCCATCCAAAATACACCTGCTGACACAGCCATTACCAACACCAATTTTTGGGCTCCGTACGATCCTGCTACCATCAGTGACGTTCAAGGTACTCGTACCAAAGACCTTGAAATCAATGATGCCATATTGATACAGGCTGATGCCGAAGTACCACTCAGCGGTTATGAAGTTGATAAGTTTTATATTTTGCCCACTGAAAACAGTGAGCCTGCCAATGCTGACAGTCTTACTGCCGACGAGACAGTGAGTGTGGATGGTACACAAGGAGGTATGAGTGTCACACCCAAGTCAGATGGCTATACCATGGGCTATCTCACTGGAGATGGTATTGCCCCTAATGGTTTGCCTGTGACTCCAGGTGTGTCGTTCCCGCCAAATCCTGTTGTGGGAGCCTATGCTTTGAGACTAGATTACAAACCCAATAGACTGTTTAGATATGATGGTGCTCGCTGGGTACGCATTGAAGACAATGTGCGCACCAACCTCAACAACGGTCCAGTTAATAAGACCCTGCGCAGTAGTTTTGTAAATAACACTGCCACAGTAAACACCACAGACTTGGGCAACATTCCAAGTCGTCAGAGTTTGAGTGAAATACTCCGACCACGTGCAGACAATGGTGATCAAGGTGGCTTCTTACCGCCAGGAACATAATGAGTCAAATGTATTTTTACGATGAACAAATACGCAGATTCTTGTTGCAGTTTACAAGAATTTTTTCAGGCTTTCAAGTTGAATATGCCAACGAAAATGACGGAGTAAATGCCGCTGCCTTGTTGCGTGTGCCTGTGAGATATGGTGATGCCAGTCGTAATGCCCAAACCATCATACAAGAAAACAGCAGAAACAGTTTGCCTTCTACTCCCTTGATGACATTTTACATCACTGGCTTGGATTATGAACAAAGCCGCATGCAAGATCCATATTTTGTTAGCAAGATAAATGTACGTCAACGCACTTATGATGCCGAAACTGAAACCTACCAAACCACACAAGGCAATGCATTCACTGTGGAACGACTGATGCCTGTGCCATTCAAACTAACTATAAACTTGGACATTTGGACTTCGAACACTAATCAAAAGTTGCAGTTGTTGGAACAAGTGCTCACGCTGTTCAATCCTGCCTTGGAAATACAAAGCACAGACAACTATATAGACTGGACCAGTCTCAGTGCCATGTATCTGGACAGAACAGTGTGGACCAGTAGAACCATACCCATTGGCACTGACAATCCCATTGATGTGGCCACACTGACATTTAGCATGCCAATTTTCTTGTCAAGCCCAGCCAAGGTCAAGAAACTGGGTGTGGTAGAACGCATTGTGATGTCAATGTACGATGGTCAAGGCGATTTGAATGATGCCATCACCAACAACGACCTGTTGCTGGGCACCAGGCAAGTAATTACTCCTTTCAACTATGCCACTGTTTTGATTGACAACGGTGGTGTCATGACCATTCAAGTACTACAGCAAAAAAATCTTGCTCAGCAACCCAGCAATGCCAGCCTTTCGCCTACTGAACTTGTGCCTGATAGTAACTTGTTGTGGCCTGCTGTGGTAGGCATGTATGGTGTATTGCGCCCGGGTGTGAGTCAAATACGCCTGGAACAACCAGATGGCACCGAAGTTGTGGGCACTGTGGTGTTAGATCCCAATGATGACAGATTTATGTTGTACAATGTTGACGTTGACACAGCGCCACAAAATACCTTGGATCCTATTGACGCCATTATCAATCCACTAGCATCTGGACCAAGGCCACAAGATTCTGTGTTGGAAGGTGTGAGATATTTGCTCACAGAAGACACAGGATCAAGCGACAATCCTTATCCAGCCACAGACTGGGTGGGTGCCAATGGTCGTGGTCTGATAGCACAGGCTAATGACATTGTTGAATATTCAAACAACTACTGGCGTGTGGTGTTTCGGGCTGCTACAGAAACCAACAACACACAGTATGTGACCAATATCAACACTGGCACACAGTACCGTTGGACCGGTGAAGCCTGGGTCAAGAGTTATCAAGGCGTGTATCCTGGAGGCACCTGGAGAATTGTGCTGTGAAGGCCGTGGGAGTTTGGTTTCGCAGCAGTGCCACAGGGCGCTACTTGTATTTGCTACGCAACGACACACGCCATCCTGGATCCTGGGGCTTGCCTGGTGGCAAAGTAGAATCAGGCGAAACATTACTGGGTGCCATGGAACGTGAGTGCATTGAAGAACTGGGCACAATGCCCGAGTATCAACGCCTGGTTCCCTTGGAAAAATTCACATCCGCAGATTCACAGTTTGAATACAACACCTGGGTGTGTGTTGTGGCTGATGAGTTTGTGCCTGTGCTGAATCAAGAACACATGGGCTATGCCTGGATTGATCGTGGACAATGGCCCAGGCCCATGCATCCTGGCCTGTGGTCAACTGTGAACATTGAAACAGTGCAAAGCAAGATAGACACTGTGGAGCGGTATCTTGCTTTGAGCCGTTAGGCCTGGCTTTCTTGGAAACTCAACTGGATTTCGCCCTGGGGATTGGTCTGTGTGGTCAAGGCTGTGATGGTCACAGCCAGTACTTCTGGACCGTTGGGATAAACACCGGTGCCAGGTACAGCACTTTGTCCAATCTGTTTGATCTGCTCAAGATCCAACCTGTTGGTGCCCAGTGCATTGATAGGAAAGGCAAACAGTCGTTCGCCGCCGTCGATGTCTGTGGCAATGGTCAACACAGTAAGACTGAGGTCATTGGTTGTGGTTGTTCCGCCCAGTAAATTGCCCAAGATCTTCAAGGTATCGCCCACAGCATAGCCTGAGCCAGGATTTTGAATAGTTATTTCTGTGGTGGTGCTGCTGTACACAGTGCCGGCACGATTCAATTTCACTGTGATATTGGCGCCGCTGCCTGAACTAGATACCACTGTGGGTGTGAGATTAGCAAAACTCACTGTGCCTGATACACCAGACGAAACCTTGGTGCCCGAACGTGTAAAACCACCTGTGGTGTTCAGTGGTGCGGCCTGCACACCACCAGTGGAATCACCTGTAAAAGTTGGAGCCACTGCAAACTGTGAAAAACTGGGCTGGAACCCACCACCGGCATTGTTTAGCCCAGTGAACACTGTGTTGGCTGTATCAACATTGCTGGGATTCAAAATACCACTCACCAGGTAACGTCCGGCTGACACATTGACCACAAGATCTTGCAGGGTCAATTGCGCACGGTTGATCAAGTCACGCTGTCCAAGATCGCCCACAATGCCATTGCTGACACTGGGTGCCAGGCGCATCAAAAACGCTGTTTGTGTGGCGCCAATGACACCAGGCAGGCCATAACCTTGACGATTGTAAGTGAATGAAAAACCTTCGTCACCATCAAAATTGCCGTCCATGATCACTGAACTGCCCCAGTGGTTCACCAAAGGAGTGCAAGTGGTTGAAATCAGGATCACACCGGTGTTGTCTGAATGTGCAGCAGCGGTACCACCGGTGTAACTGCGACTGGTGCCTTCGTTGAATTGGGTAAATGTTGCGGCACGTGTGCAACCGGTCAAGTTGTTGCCACTCTTGCCAGAATACTTGATGATTTCACTGTCAATCATCACAAACACAGGATATGTGACCGAGGCTGAGGGATAGTCTGTGGCATCTCGCAGTGTGATGGTGGTTTGACTGTCAGTGATGGCACCATCCAGTGAACTGATGGCAGTTTCATTGATGGCTTCATATCTGGCCGGCAAGTTGCCTGATCTCATGTAGGCTTCGTTGTTGCGATTGTTGTTGGGTATGCGATGAGCATGAACAAATCTGCCGTCTTGGCCACGCACCATCCAGGTCACATAACCAGCACCGTACCAGGAATATTCTATGGCCAACATCTGCATTTTGTTGGCATCAATGGTGTAACCCGACGCACCTGTGCCGTCCAGCGGATCAATGTTGAAATCTGCTTGTCGCACACGATTTTCGTTGCGCAGTGTCATTTTCACTCGAGACTGATTGGCCACACCACGGAATGTAGGCACCACGGTCATGCGGTTGTTGTTGGCAATACTGGTCACATAATGACTCATGCCACGTATGATCACCAAGTCACCGTTGTTGACTTGATCTTGAAATCTACAGTCGCCGTCTCCGGTCACAAGATTTGATCCCACGCCCACGTTGACAAAGCCAGCCAGTTGAAATGTGCTGGTGCGTTGTACCACGTTGAGGCTTTGTCCATCATGTTCCCAGAACAGGCCATTTTGATCATCAAAAAGTCCGGCTCTGATACTGCTGCCATGCCAGCCTGTCACACTGACTCTGGGCTGTTGTCCCAGCACTACTGCGGTGCTGTCGCCACCACCCAGGGGATTTTGAGCCTGCACCACAAAGGTCACATCACTGGTGATGCTGGTCACAACATAGCCAGTGGCATTGTAGCCGGTGGTGGTCACACCAGATATGGTGATCACAGCGCCGGCCTGCAGGCCGTGCTCGACATCAGTGGTCACTGAAATGTTGTCATTGACATTGTCTCCGTCAGAGTCAATGGCCACAATGTCAAACGTGGGTTTGAGCATGGTACCTGATGAAAACAATATGCCTTTGCCAGACTGGTATCGAAAATATTTCTTGGTTTGTCTGCTGGCACTGGACCCACGAGAGGGTGACCCTGGACCCATGAGCACGCCGCCATCAAACGGTCTAGGCAAAAAGTTGGCGTTGCTGCGTGCATTGATGGTGGCTGCTCCAGGTCCAGTAACAGCAGCACCTGATCGGGCTTGATAGGTAAATGTTGTGGTGGTGGGCACTGTCAAGATCAAAAAAGATCCTTCGGCATAGGTCCTATTGGTGCCTGAGCCCAGCACCACCATGATGGGGGTGCCCGGTACCAGTCCATGTGCATAAGTGGTTGTGACTGTGATGGTGCTGGGACTACCACCATCACTGGCAATGGCAGATACATCTAGATCAGCGCCGGTGTAAGCATAGGCCTGACGTATCACTGTGTCGGTTTGATTCAACGGATAGCCTGGAGCCAGACTGAGAAAACGTCGGGGGTAGTAGCCAAAATTGTTGGTTTCGCCCAACCATACCAGATTTACACCTTCGGCGTTGCTGTTGTTAGCATTGAGCACACTGACGTAGTTGTCCACGGAAAAATCTGAGTCAGTTGAGTTCACACCCACAGTGGGTGTGGTGTTGCTGCCGCCGTACCAGGAGCCTGTGAGTCTGATGAATGGTGATCCTGAGGCCGCAGTGGTCAGTGCTGTGGTGTCAAATTGGCCACGGGTAATGGTCTGAGTACCGTTGACTGCTGTGCTGACTGCGGTGTGTTTGACAATTTCTATGTTGGAACTGAGTTTTTGGAACACAGATCCTGTGACCAATGTGTTGGCTGCCGAAGTGTTGTACCAACCACGTTGCAGTTGCAAGGTGGTGGCATCAGTAACTTCATCCACTTGTGCAACTTCCATGGTGCTGACCACAAACACATCGTTGCCTGTGCTGATATTTGCCGCCACACTGTTGGTTTTGTTGCTTTGCCGCACCACTGTGAGTGCATTGGTACTGACCGAGGTCACTGCCATGACTTCATAGACATTGGCTGTGTTGGTTTCTACAATGATGTAGGTGCCTGCCACAATGCCTGCGCCTGCTGCTGATGTAACATTGACTGTGGTGGTGGCTGTGCTGGTAATGTTGCTGACTGCTGTGGTTGTGCCACCTGATGTGGGCAAGCCAATCAGCAGGATATTGTCCAGGGCAGACAGGCCAGTGGTTGAAGCCACGGTGAATGTGCGTTCGGCTGAACTGTTGACATTGGCTGTCAAATGGCTGCTGACAAAAGGTGTGGTGTTGCCTTGTGTTTGACTGATGATCAGGGCATAGTCATTGGCAATCCAAGGAGCAGTGCCTTGGTCTGCTGCATTGATTGATGTGTCGTTGTTGGCAGTCAGGGTATTGGTGCTGGAGATCATTGTGACATAGCCGTTGGTGTTTAGCACGAGGTCGGCACCTACATCTTCATAAAAGTTGGGAATGTACTGTGTGAGTGAAAAGTTCTGCCACTTGGTGTTTTGTAGGCCATATTCAAAGTCAGCGTCAATCAAACTTTCAGGATTGGCCACTCGCTCACGACCAATGGCATCTTCACCAAATGCCCAGGGTTCAATTTTGAGACTTTGACTTTCTACATAGATGGCCAGTTGGTCATTGGCACTGAGTGTTGAGGTATCAATATCCAAGGTCAGCGTGGTCACACCTGCATAGGCTGTGGGAAATGTGGCAGTGGTGCCTGCTGCATAAGAAACAGTGCCGCCTTGGCTGGAGTCACTGAAGTTGTAGATCGAAGTATTTGTGGTGGTATCGTATATGGCCAAAAAGTCTGCCAGGTTGTAGCGACCAGGCACTTTTACAGTGCCCAGACCTGCTGTACCTGGTGTGAACGAATATTCGTATAATCTTTGTCTTGCCATTTTAGTTAAACTCCAAATATGATTTGATTAGCAGTCAATCTTGCTTGTGTGTTGGTGCTGAATCGGTCGTAATTGACCGTGCCCTGTGCAATTTTGCTGTTTGTGACAGTGGCATCGCTGGGCGTACCTGTATATAGTGTGTCTCCAAAGATCAACGCAAAGAATGGTGTCAGTGCTGCTGGTGCTGTGACAAAACTTATGGTGGAACCTGATATGGAAAAATCCACATCAGGGTTCAGTATCACGTCATTCAAACTCACCATCATGGCAAATGCTGTGGGTGGATTGAACGGAACCCCGCTGATGGTGATGTTGAATGTCTGAGTCACGCCATTGAACGTGAGATTGTCCATTTTACGATACTGCCCGATCTGCGGTGAATTGCCTAGATAACTCATTATAATCTTCCCACAACAATTTCTATCATGCCTGCGCCACCGGGGTGATTCGCCAAGGCTTTGCCAATCACTGCACCCATTTGAGGTTCAGCACAGGCACATGCTCGACCACCACCGGCTGTGACCATCATGTCACCTTTGGTAACAGGTCCAACTACCTGGGTAGGAACACGACCTGTCAAGGCCACTGCTGCAACATGAGGTGCTTTGAGCCCTGAATTCATGATGTGTGCAGGATTTGTACTTACTACACCTGCCACACGTACATCGTTTATGCCTACAGCCAGGGTGACTTCTTTGCTGCCACCAAACACCAACACAGTGCCTGGCTCATAGTCAGCATCTGCTTCGTACCATTCTGCCAAGTCAGCATATTGTGCTGATGTTGCTTTGGCAAACACTGTGTTGAAATAAGTTGTGCTGCTGCCAATGTTACCCACACCGTTGGCAGCGCCATTGACAATGGCGGTGGCAGCACTGCCTGCATTCACAGTAATACTGCTGTCTGCATTGATAACCAATGCAGCGTTGCCAGTAGTGGGTTCACCACCAACAGTTTGGTTGGTTTGGAATGATATGTGTCCGGCACTAGTGAGATAAAACGATGCTTGTTTGGCTACGCCTGAGTTGATTAGAGTCAGTGCAATACTGGATGTATTTGAAGTAGTTTCCAATGTGACTTTTGAATTCACACCAGCATTGTTGCCTCTAAAATAAGCAATATTGCTGCCGGTACCTTGTTCAACATGCAACTTGGCACTAGGCGTAGCATTGCCAAAAGTGCCAATACCTAATGTGTTTATATTGCCACCAGTTATGTTGCCTGTGGCTGAGACCTGTCCTGCTGTGCGCAAGTTACCACCATCAATATTGGCAGTAACACCCACATTGCCAGCATTGACCAACACAGCATATGGATTGGTCACAGTCATGTTGGTGCCATTGGCTGGTGCACCAGCAATGTACAGTGTGGCTGCTGTGGTTGTAGTGACCACGGAATTGGTGCCTGCTATGGTGGGTTGAGCCAGTACATGCACATGATTTGTTGCCGCAGTGCCTGCAGCACCAGTGCTGGAATCTGTGTACACACTGGCCACGGTTCTTAGGCCCACACCAGTGGTGGTCCAATTTGGAGTTGTTATGGCACCTGTGACAATGACATTGGCGGCTTGAGCAATACCGGTACTAATCAAGTTGCCGCCAGTGATGTTGGCTGTTGTGGCCAAGGCGCTGACGACGTTTGCGCTCAGGCTCAATCCTGCGGCATTCAAGTTGCCACCAGTGATGTTGCCTGTGACTGACACTGTGGTACCGGTCAAGTTACCAACCAGTGTACCAATGATGTTGCCGCCTGACACGTTGGCTGTGGATGCAATGTTTCCAGTGGCTGTGATCAGTCCAGCAGTGATGATGTTGCCGCCAGTGACATTGCCGGTGGCAGTGACCAGGCCACCTGCTGATACAGCACCATTGGTGATGATGTTGCCACCTGTGACGTTGCCACTGGCTGACACTGATACAGCACTGACCGCGGCTGATGTGATCAAGTTGCCACCGGTAACGTTGCCCACTGCTGAAACAGTGGTCCCGGCTGCAATACTTGAACTTGCATTCAGCGCAGATACTACATTGCCACTCAAACTCAATCCTGCAGCGTTTAGGTTGCCACCGGTGATGTTACCCACAGCAGACATTGTTGTGCCAGCCGCAATGCTTGAACTTGCATTCAGCGCAGATACTACATTGCCACTCAAACTCAATCCTGCAGCATTTAAGTTGCCGCCAGTGATGTTGCCACTTGCAGATACTGATGCCGCTGATATTGCACCAGCAGTGATCACATTGCCACCGGTGACATTGGCAGTGACACTTACACCACCGGTACTGAACACTGCCACATTTGATGTACCACCAACACTGACTGTGACATTGCCGCCTGAACTCACAACTTTGACATTGCTGGTACCGTTTTGTATGCTGGTGGCGTCAATGCCTGTGAGTTGTGAGCCATTGCCCAGGAAATAACTGCCAGTGATGTTGCCGGTAGCAGACACAATGCCACCAGTTAGTACGTTGCCACCTGTGACATTGCCTGTGGCAGACACATTCACTGTGGCCTGAACATTTGACGTTGCTATAAAACTGTTGCCATACACATCGCCTGTGGCTGATATTGTTCCTGCAGTTCTCAAATTGCCACCAACCACATTGCCGCCAGCACTGACTGCTGTGGTGGCATTGACATTGCCACCGGTGACATTGCCAGCAGCACTGACTATTCCACCAGTGAGCACGTTGCCAGCAGCAACATTGGCTGCTGATGTCACATTGCCTGTGGCCGAAATCAATCCGCTGGTGAGCACGTTGCCACCAGTGATGTTGCCAGTTGCGGAGATTGTGGTGCTGGCTG